>Ga0209016_1001252_pt1 | contig 21325 bp, 33 predicted proteins | sample EPASupsiteSAE305_FD_187265 | JGI IMG/M metagenome (GOLD analysis project Ga0209016, IMG submission 187265) | Bioremediated contaminated groundwater microbial communities from EPA Superfund site, New Mexico - SAE3-05 (SPAdes) (version 2) | ecosystem: Environmental > Aquatic > Deep subsurface >...
TGGGGCTGAGCTTGCCGGGCAACGGCACGGTGGTTGCCACTCATGCCGACCGCAAGCAACTGTTCCTGAAGGCAGGGCGCCTGGCGGTCGAGTTGTGCAAGCGTTACTACGAGGAAGACGATGCGAGCGTGCTGCCGCGTTCGATCGCGGGTCGCGGGGCATTCGAAAACGCGATGACGCTGGATGTTGCGATGGGCGGCTCCACCAACACCGTGCTGCACATCCTCGCCGCAGCGCAGGAGGCCGGCGTCGATTTCACGATGGCCGACATTGATCGGATTTCCCGTTCGGTGCCCTGCCTGTGCAAGGTTGCGCCGATGACCGACAAGTACCACATTGAGGACGTGCATCGTGCTGGCGGGATTATGGCCATTTTGGGGGAGCTTGATCGTGCCGGGCTGATCCACCGCGATTCTCCCACAGTTCACGCCAAGAACCTGGGGGAGGCGATTGATCGCTGGGATGTGATTCGTGGCCACGATGTCAAGGTGCATGAGTTCTTCAAGGCAGCACCGGGTGGCGTGCCGACCCAGGTTGCCTTCTCTCAGGATCGCCGTTTCAATGAACTCGATCTGGATCGCACGCACGGCTGCATTCGCAATCAGGCCAATGCCTACTCAAAGGATGGCGGCCTTGCCGTTCTCTCCGGCAATATTGCAGTGGATGGTTGCATCGTCAAAACCGCAGGGGTCGATGAGTCGATCTGGAAGTTCACCGGCCGAGCCCGCGTTTTTGAAAGTCAGGATTCGGCGGTCGAGGCCATCCTCGGCGGTCAAATCGTCGCCGGCGACGTGGTGGTGATCCGCTACGAGGGCCCCAAGGGCGGGCCTGGCATGCAGGAAATGCTCTACCCGACTTCCTATCTGAAGTCGATGGGGCTCGGCAAGGAGTGCGCGCTGCTCACCGATGGCCGTTTCTCGGGCGGTACCTCGGGTCTTTCGATCGGCCACGCTTCGCCGGAAGCGGCGGATGGCGGCGCCATCGGCTTGGTTGTCGAGGGTGATCGGATCGAGATCGATATCCCGAATCGGAGGATCCATCTTGCCGTTACCGATGCTGAGCTTGCTGCGCGCCGTGCTGCCATGGAAGCGAAGGGCGATGCCGCCTGGCAGCCGGAAAATCGCGAGCGCGCTGTCTCGGCTGCCTTGCAGGCCTATGCGTTGATGACGACTTCGGCTGACAAGGGCGCGGTGCGCGATGTGACTCAGATTCGGCGGAAATAAACGATCGGTCGAAGTGTTCCGGCGCCGGGGTGTTGTTCTCTTGCTGCAAGAGGCGCGCTTTTATTGCAAAAGCGCGTTTGGCGATGGTGAGTGAACTGGCGTTGGACGATCTTCGTCTATATCATCGGAAATTGCGTTTTTACATCAACTCTTCTACTACGGAGCGAGAGAATGAAAGCTGTTTACGTTGCAATGATGGCGGCCGCAGGTATCGTCATGGCTGGCCAGGCTCAGGCTGACGAAGCGCTGGCGAAGGCCAAGAACTGTATGTCTTGTCACGCTATCGATAAGAAGCTGGTAGGTCCCTCCTACAAGGACGTGGCTGCCAAGTACAAGGGTGACGGTAAGGCCGTTGCGACCCTGGCTGCCAAGATCAAGACCGGCGGCAAGGGCGTTTGGGGCGAAATTCCGATGCCGCCGAACAATGTTTCTGAAGACGAAGCCAAGAAGCTCGCTACCTGGGTTCTGTCGGCCAAGTAAGCGGTTCAAGGATTTCCGGGGTTTTGCGGCACTGCCGTGGGAGCCCGAAAAAACGCCCTGCCCGAGTGCAGGGCGTTTTTGTTTGCTGGGTCATCAAAAAAAACAACGAAAAATGTTGACAGTGCTTTCCTTTGTCTGGAGAATAGCGGGCTCTTCAGGAGGGATTCCCGAGCGGTCAAAGGGATCAGACTGTAAATCTGACGGCTCTGCCTTCGAAGGTTCGAATCCTTCTCCCTCCACCAGATTTGCGCTGTAGCGGTTTAACGCTGCGAGCGAGGTTAAGCGGGTGTAGCTCAATGGTAGAGCTGAAGCCTTCCAAGCTTAAGACGAGGGTTCGATTCCCTTCACCCGCTCCACGAATCGGTACGGTTGAGGTTTTGGGTAGGCCCATGTGGCTCAGTGGTAGAGCACTCCCTTGGTAAGGGAGAGGTCGGCAGTTCGATCCTGCCCATGGGCACCACCATTAGCTTGCTTCTGGATTTTTTGCTTATTTGATTATTTGAGGAACTGGAATGGCTAAGGAAAAATTCGAGCGTACGAAACCGCACGTTAACGTTGGCACGATTGGTCACGTTGACCACGGCAAGACCACGCTGACTGCTGCAATCACTACCGTGCTGGCTGCCAAGTTCGGCGGCGCTGCCAAGAAGTACGACGAAATCGACGCTGCTCCGGAAGAAAAGGCTCGCGGTATTACGATCAATACCGCCCACGTAGAATACGAAACCGAAAACCGTCACTACGCTCACGTTGACTGCCCGGGCCACGCTGACTACGTCAAGAACATGATTACCGGTGCTGCGCAGATGGACGGCGCGATTCTGGTTTGCTCCGCTGCTGACGGCCCGATGCCGCAGACCCGCGAGCACATCCTGTTGGCCCGTCAGGTCGGTGTGCCGTACGTTCTGGTGTTCATGAACAAGTGCGACATGGTTGACGACGCCGAGCTGCTGGAACTGGTCGAGATGGAGCTGCGCGAGCTGCTGTCCAAGTACGACTTCCCGGGCGACGACACCCCGATCATCCACGGTTCCGCACTGAAGGCCCTCGAGGGCGACCAGTCCGAAATCGGTGAGCCGGCAATCTTCCGTCTGGCAGCTGCTCTGGATTCCTACATTCCGACCCCGGAGCGCGCTGTTGATATGCCGTTCCTGATGCCGGTTGAAGACGTGTTCTCGATTTCCGGTCGCGGCACCGTTGTGACCGGCCGTGTTGAGCGCGGTATCGTCAAGGTTGGCGAAGAAATCGAAATCGTCGGTATTCGTCCGACCCAGAAGACCACCTGTACCGGTGTCGAAATGTTCCGCAAGCTGCTGGATCAGGGTCAGGCTGGCGATAACGTTGGCGCGCTGCTGCGTGGTACCAAGCGTGAAGATGTCGAGCGCGGTCAAGTGCTGTGCAAGCCGGGTTCCATCACCCCGCACACCCACTTCACGGGCGAAGTGTATGTTCTGTCCAAGGATGAAGGTGGTCGTCACACCCCGTTCTTCAATAACTACCGTCCGCAGTTCTACTTCCGTACGACCGACGTGACTGGTGCGATCTCTCTGCCGGAAGGCGTTGAAATGGTTATGCCGGGTGACAACATCCAGATGACCGTCAAGCTGATCGCTCCGATCGCCATGGAAGAAGGTCTGCGCTTCGCAATTCGCGAAGGTGGTCGTACCGTTGGTGCTGGCGTCGTCGCCAAAATCATCGAGTAAGTCGCTGCTGAAGGCGTCTGGCTCATTGAGCTGGGCGCCTCATTGTTCTTTATATCTGCTCTTTGGAAGTCGTTATGCAAAACCAGAAAATCCGTATTCGCCTGAAGGCTTTTGACTATCGCCTGATTGATCAGTCCGCCCAGGAAATCGTTGATACCGCTAAGCGTACCGGTGCTGTTGTTCGTGGCCCCGTGCCGCTGCCGACCCGCAAGCAGCGCTTTGATATCCTGCGCTCCCCGCACGTTAACAAGTCTTCCCGTGATCAGCTTGAGATCCGTACGCATCAGCGTCTGATGGATATCGTTGATCCCACGGATAAAACTGTCGATGCGCTAATGAAGCTGGATCTCCCGGCTGGCGTTGACGTTGAAATCAAGTTGCAGTAAGTCATAAAAGGCGGATATAATCCGTTTTTTTCGGGGGTGGCCGCTAGCGGCTGCCCATTTGTTGTTTTACATCGACCGGCCAATCGCAGCCGGCGATGAGGAGAATAACCATGAGTCTAGGCCTTGTTGGTCGCAAGGTGGGCATGACTCGCATTTTTGCCGAGGATGGTGCATCCATTCCGGTAACTGTGCTTGATGTGTCCAATAATCGTGTGACCCAAGTCAAAACGCCGGAGATCGACGGCTATGCAGCTGTTCAGGTCGCATTCGGCACGCGCCGCGCCTCGCGTGTTACCAAGCCGCTGGCTGGGCATCTCGCCAAAGCAGCGGTTGAGGCTGGGCACGTTCTAAAAGAGTTTCGTATCGATGCGGACCAGTTGGCTGGTCTGAAAGCTGGTGATCAAATTGCTGTCACGCTGTTTAGCGAAGGGCAGAAGGTTGATGTTACCGGTCAAAGCATTGGTAAGGGCTTCCAGGGCGGCATTAAACGTCACAACTTCTCGTCTAACCGTGCTTCCCACGGTAACTCGGTGTCGCACAATGCTCCGGGTTCCATCGGTATGGCGCAGGATCCGGGTCGTGTTTTCCCGGGTAAGCGCATGGCCGGTCATTTGGGTGACGTTCAGGTTACTACCCAGAGCTTGACCGTTGTTCGTGTTGACGCCGAGCGTCAGCTCCTTTTGATTAAGGGTGCTGTTCCGGGGGCGAAGGGCTCTGACGTGGTCGTGCGTCCGGCGGTTAAGGCATAAGGGGACGTCATGGAACTCAAGGTAATTAACGAGCAGGGTCAGGAAGCTGCAACGCTTCAGGCTTCCGATGTTCTGTTTGGTCGTGAGTTTAACGAAGCGCTTGTGCACCAGATCGTTGTGGCCTATCAGGCTAACGCCCGTGCCGGCAATCGTAAGCAAAAAGATCGTTCCGAAGTTAGGCACACTACCACCAAGCCGTGGCGCCAGAAGGGCACCGGTCGTGCTCGTGCTGGTAGCAATGGTTCCCCGCTGTGGCGTGGGGGCGGTCGCATTTTCCCGAACTCTCCCGAAGAGAATTTCACTCAAAAAGTGAATAAGAAAATGTTCCGCGCTGGTATGGCTTCGATTTTGTCGGAGTTGGCTCGTCAGGATCGTCTGGTCGTGATTGAAGATATCGCAGTTGATGCGCCCAAGACCAAGCTGTTCAGCCAGAAGCTGAAGGGTATGGGGCTGGACGGTAATCTGTTGGTGGTTACTGACGTGCTCAACGAAAACCTCTACCTGTCTTCTCGCAATCTGCCGAATGTTCTGGTACTTGAGGCCCAGGAGGCAGATCCGGTTTCTCTGGTGCGTTTCGGCAAGGTTGTTGTCACCAAGAGCGCTGTTGCCAAGTTCGAGGAGATGTGGGGATGAATCAAGAACGTCTGATGCAGGTGCTGTTGGCACCGCAGATCTCCGAAAAGGCTACGTTCGTTGCTGATAAGAACGAGCAAGTTGTCTTCCGCGTTGCTTCCGATGCTACCAAGCCTGAAGTTAAAGCAGCAGTTGAATTGCTTTTCAAGGTTGAAGTTGACTCGGTTCAAGTGAGCAACGTCAAGGGTAAGGTTAAGCGCTTCCGCGGTGCTGTTGGTCGTCGTAAGGGCTGGAAGAAGGCTTTTGTCTGCCTGAAGCCGGGCCAGGAGATCAACTTCGTAGAAGGGGGTAATTCCTAATGGCTCTGGTTAAAGTTAAGCCGACTTCTCCTGGTCGTCGTGCAGTTGTTCAGGTTGTTAATCCTGATCTCCACAAGGGTAAGCCGTTCGCTGCCTTGGTTGAGTCCCAGTCGAAGCATTCTGGTCGTAACAACAATGGTCGTGTGACGGTTCGCCATCAAGGCGGTGGTCACAAGCAGGCCTACCGTGTGATCGATTTCAAGCGTGCCAAGGATGGTATTCCTGGCAAGGTTGAACGTCTCGAGTACGATCCCAACCGCACTGCGAATATCGCGTTGGTGCTGTATGCGGACGGTGAGCGCCGTTACATCATCGCCAACAAGGGGATGGTGGTTGGTCAGCAGGTCGTGAGTGGCTCTGAGGCTCCGATCAAGTCCGGTAATGCGTTGCCAATTCGGAATATTCCGGTGGGTACGACTATTTGCTGTGTCGAGATGTTGCCGGGTAAGGGTGCTCAAATTGCCCGTTCCGCTGGTACCTCTGTTCAATTGCTGGCTCGTGAAGGTGTGTACGCGCAGATTCGTCTGCGCTCCGGCGAGGTTCGCCGTGTTCATGTCGAATGCCGTGCAACGATTGGTGAAGTCGGTAACGAAGAAAACAACCTGCGCAAGATCGGTAAGGCCGGTGCTCAGCGCTGGCGTGGCATTCGTCCGACCGTCCGTGGTACTGCAATGAACCCGATCGATCACCCGCACGGTGGTGGTGAAGGTCGTACCGGCGAAGGTCGTGTTCCGGTTAACCCGTGGGGTCAGCCGACCAAGGGTTATCGTACTCGCAAGAACAAGCGCACGAACAGCATGATCGTTCAGCGTCGTCATAAGCGTTAAGGGGTAGGAAATGGGACGTTCTCTAAAAAAGGGCCCGTTTGTTGATGCGCACCTGATCGACAAGGTCGAGGCAGTGCGCGCTTCCAACGACAAGCGCCCGATCAAGACCTGGTCGCGTCGCTCGACGATCCTCCCCGAGTTTATCGGTCTGACGATTGCGGTCCACAATGGAAAGCAGCACATTCCGGTTTTCGTTACTGAAAACATGGTTGGTCACAAGCTTGGCGAATTTTCGCTGACCCGTACTTTCAAGGGTCACACCGCCGGCAAAAAGGCCAAGAAGTAAGGAGCTGAAATGGAAACTCGTGCAAGTTTGCGAGGCGTACGCCTCTCCGCGCAAAAAGGTCGTCTGGTTGCCGACCTGGTGCGTGGCAAGCCGGTTGCTCAGGCTCTGAACATCCTGGCTTTTTGCCCTAAAAAGGGTGCGGGTATTGTCAAAAAAGTGCTGGAATCGGCGATTGCCAATGCTGAGCATAACGACGGTGCCGATATCGACGAGCTGAAAGTCAAGACCATCTACGTCGAAAAAGGGATGGTGCTGAAGCGTTTCACCGCTCGGGCCAAGGGTCGTGGTAATCGGATCACAAAGCCGACCTGCCATATCTATCTGACCGTTGGTAACTAAGGAGAAGCCATGGGACAGAAAATTCATCCGACAGGCTTCCGTCTAGCCGTCACCAAGAACTGGAATTCCCGCTGGTATGCTAGCAGCAAGGATTTTCCGGGTATGTTGCAGGAAGATGTCAAGGTTCGCGAATATCTGAAGCGTAAGCTTGCGCACGCTTCCGTCGGTCGCGTTCTCATTGAGCGTCCTGCTAAGAACGCTCGTGTTACCGTCTACTCTGCTCGTCCGGGTGTGGTGATTGGTAAGAAGGGCGAAGATATCGAAACTCTGCGCACCGACTTGCAGCGCATCATGGGCGTGCCGGTGCATGTTTCCATCGAGGAAATCCGCAAGCCGGAATTGGATGCCCAGCTGATCGCCGATTCGATTGCTCAGCAACTCGAAAAGCGCATCATGTTCCGTCGTGCGATGAAGCGTGCGATGCAAAATGCCATGCGCCTCGGGGCTCAGGGTATCAAGGTGATGAGCGCCGGTCGTTTGAACGGTGCGGAAATTGCCCGTAGCGAATGGTATCGCGAAGGCCGTGTGCCGCTGCACACCCTGCGCGCTGATATCGATTACGCTACTTCCGAGGCTCGTACCACCTACGGTGTTATCGGTATCAAGGTTTGGGTCTACAAGGGCGATCTGCTTGATCGCAACGAGCAACCCGAGGTTGTCGAGCCGTCGGCCGATGATCGCCGCGGTCGCCGTGGTCCTGGCAAGCCGGAAGGCGATCGTCCGCGTACTCGTGTTGCCAAAAAGGCTGACGGTGCGGATGCCGCTCCGGGTAAGCGTGTAAGAAAGGCTGGTGCTTAACATGCTGCAACCTAATCGTCGTAAGTTCCGTAAGGAGCACAAGGGACGTAACGAAGGTCTGGCCACTCGCGGTGCCAAGGTTTCCTTTGGCGAGTGGGGGCTCAAGGCGACGGGTCGCGGTCGCTTGACTGCTCGTCAGATTGAGGCTGCTCGTCGTGCCATGACTCGTCACATCAAGCGTGGTGGTCGCATCTGGATTCGTATTTTCCCGGACAAGCCGGTATCCAAGAAGCCCGCTGAAGTGCGTATGGGTAACGGTAAGGGGAATCCTGAGTACTGGGTTGCTGAAATCCAGCCGGGCAAGGTTTTGTACGAGATGGATGGTGTCAGCGAGGCACTCGCTCGCGAGGCGTTTGCTCTAGCGGCGGCTAAGCTGCCGATCTCGACCACCTTCGTGACTCGTCATCTGGGGTAATCATGAAAGCTAGTGAATTGAGAACCAAGAGCGTGGACGAGCTCAAGCAGGAATTGCTGGAATTGCTGAAGGCACAGTTTGGCCTGCGTATGCAGCTCGCTACCCAGCAGTTGGGCAATACCAGCCAAATTTCCAAGGTGCGTCGTGATATTGCACGCGTTCGCACGCTTCTTCGTGAAAAGGCGGTGCAGCAATGAGCGAATCCAGCATCAAGCGTACCCTGATTGGGCGTGTTGTTAGCGACAAGATGGACAAGACAGTGACTGTCTTGGTTGAGCGCAAGGTCAAGCACCCGATGTACGGGAAGGTTATGATCCGTTCCAAGAAGTATCATGCTCACAATGAAGGGAATGTGGCGAAATCTGGTGATCTTGTTGAGATTATCGAGACCCGTCCTGTTTCCCGGACTAAGGCATGGGCCGTTACTACGGTGCTTGAAAAGGCCGTTGTGATTTAATTGCATCCACCTCTTGTCAGGTCTTAAAAGAAGCCGGTATAATCCGGCTTCTTTTTTGTGGCCCGTGATGCGGGTTGCGAATTCGTTCAACCCGTACGGGTTCCAAGACTGACCGCTGAGGCGGATTAAGTTGGAGTTTAATTAAATGATTCAGATGCAGACGATTCTGGACGTCGCCGATAACACCGGTGCGCGTTCAGTGATGTGTATCAAGGTTCTGGGCGGCTCCAAGCGTCGCTATGCGGGCATTGGTGACATCATCAAGGTTAGTATCAAAGATGCCGCACCGCGCGGTCGCGTCAAAAAAGGCGATGTTTACAATGCGGTTGTGGTGCGCACTGCCAAGGGCGTTCGCCGCCCGGATGGTTCGCTGGTGCGCTTCGATGGCAATGCTGCCGTTCTTCTCAATGCCAAGCTTGAGCCGATTGGCACTCGCATCTTCGGGCCTGTTACGCGCGAGCTGCGTACCGAGCGCTTCATGAAGATCGTGTCCCTGGCTCCGGAAGTTCTCTAAGGAGTCAGTCGTGGAAAAAATCCGCAAAGGCGACGAAATTATCGTCCTTACCGGTAAGGATAAGGGCAAACGTGGCACCGTTGTTCAGCGCGTTGATGCCGAGCACGTGGTTGTCGAAGGTGTAAATCGTGCAAAAAAGCACGTGCGCCCCAATCCCGTTAAGGGGGTTGCTGGCGGCATCGTCGATAAGGATATGCCGATTCATGTTTCCAATGTGGCGCTGTTCAATGCAGCGACCGGTAAGGCTGATCGTATCGGCTTCAAGACGTTGGAAGATGGTCGCAAGGTTCGCGTGTTCAAGTCGAACGGCGAACCGGTGAACGCATAAGGGGTTGCTCATGGCACGTTTGCAGCAGTTTTACAAAGACACGGTAGTGGCCGATTTGCAAAAGCAGTTTGGCTACAAGTCTGTGATGGAGGTGCCGCGCATCACCAAGATCACCCTGAATATGGGTGTGGGTGAGGCGGTCGCCGACAAGAAGGTTCTCGAGAACGCGATTGGCGATATGCAGAAAATCGCTGGTCAGAAGCCGGTTGCCACGAAGGCTCGCAAGTCTATTGCCGGCTTCAAGATTCGTGACGGTTATCCCATCGGTTGTATGGTCACTCTGCGCGGTCCGCGTATGTTCGAGTTCCTGGATCGCTTGGTCACCATCGCGCTGCCGCGCGTCCGTGACTTCCGTGGTATCTCTGGCAAAGGTTTTGACGGCCAGGGTAACTACAACATGGGCGTCAAGGAACAGATTATTTTCCCGGAAATCGAGTACGACAAGATCGATGCTCTCCGCGGTATGAATATCAGCGTTACGACGACTGCGAAAACCGATGCTGAAGCCAAAGCGCTTCTTTCGGCTTTCAAGTTTCCGTTCAAGAATTGAGGCAATCATGGCAAAACTTGCTCTGATCAATCGCGAAGAAAAGCGCCGCAAGCTGGTGGCTCAGTACGCTGCCAAGCGTGCTGCACTGGAAGCGGTGTTCAATAATGTCAGCCTGTCCGACGAAGAGCGTTTTGAAGCTCGTCTGAAGCTGCAGGCTCTGCCCCGTAATTCCAGTCCGACTCGCTTGCGCAATCGTTGCCAGCTGACTGGTCGTCCGCGGGGTGTTTTCCGTAAATTCGGTCTGTGTCGTAACAAGATCCGTGAGCTGGCCTTCAATGGCGAGATCCCGGGGATTGTTAAGGCCAGCTGGTAATTCAGGAGTTACAGAATATGGCAATGAGCGATCCGATCGCGGATATGCTGACCCGCATCCGCAACGCCCAGCTCGCCGAGAAGGCGTCTGTCTCCGTTCCGTCCTCCAAAGTCAAGGTTGCTATTGCAGCCGTCTTGAAGGATGAGGGCTACATTGAAGACTTCGCCGTTCGCAAGGCTGACGGCAAGGCAAATCTGGAAATTGGGCTGAAGTATTACGCAGGGCGTCCGGTTATCGAGCGCATCGAACGCGTTTCCAAACCCGGCTTGCGTATCTACAAGGGCTGTGAAGATATTCCGCGCGTTATGAATGGCCTGGGTGTGGCAATTGTATCTACGCCCAAGGGTGTTATGACTGATCGCAAGGCACGTGCTACCAAGGTTGGTGGCGAAGTGCTGTGCGTCGTCGCGTAAGGGGTACTGATCATGTCTCGTATTGGTAAGAATCCCGTTGTTCTGCCGGCTGGTGTGGAAGTGAGTGTTGGCGAGCAAATCGTCGTTAAGGGGCCTTTGGGCTCTTTGAAGACGGCAGCTCATCCTGCTGTTACCGTTAGCGTCGAAGCTGGTGCGGTTTCCGTGGCCAAGGTTGAAGGCGTTGCCGGTGCTGCTGCAATGTGGGGCACCATGCGTGCCAATATTGCAAACATGGTTGCCGGCGTCTCCAAGGGTTTTGAGCGTAAGTTGCAGCTGGTTGGCGTGGGCTATCGTGCCCAGGCTCAGGGCGATGTGCTCAATCTGTCGCTTGGTTTCTCGCACCCGGTTGCTCACAAGATGCCGGCAGGTATCAAGGTTGAATGTCCGACTCAGACCGAAATTTTGGTTAAGGGTTCTGACAAGCAGCAAGTCGGTCAGGTTGCCGCCGAAATTCGCGCTTATCGTAAGCCGGAGCCCTATAAGGGCAAGGGTGTTCGTTACGCGGACGAAGTGGTGGTTATCAAGGAAACCAAGAAGAAGTAAAGGTGGCATATGTTTAACAAGAAGCAAGCGCGTTTGCGCCGTGCCCGCAAAACCCGGGCCAAAATCGCCGAACTCAAAGCTGTGCGCTTGTGCGTTAATCGCACTAACTGCCACATTTACGCTCAGGTTATTTCCGCTTGTGGCGGGAAAGTCCTGGCTTCGGCTTCCACCCTGGATAAAAATGTTCGCGATACCGTTACCAACGGTGGCAACAAGGCTGCTGCTGCAGCCATCGGCAAGCTGATCGCCGAGCGTGCCAAGGCTGCGGGCATTGAGCAGGTCGCTTTCGACCGTTCCGGGCTCCAGTACCATGGTCGTATTCAGGCGTTGGCTGAAGCCGCGCGTGAAGGCGGGTTGAAGTTCTAAGCGACGCCGACAGAACGAGGTTAAGAAATGGCTAAACCTGAAAGAAACAAGAAGCCGCAACAGGCTGAAGAGCGCGACGACGGTTTGCGCGAAAAGATGGTTGCGGTAAATCGCGTTACCAAGGTCGTTAAGGGCGGTCGTATCCTCGGCTTCGCTGCACTGACCGTGGTAGGCGATGGCGATGGCGCCATCGGCATGGGCAAGGGCAAGTCCCGCGAAGTGCCGGTTGCTGTTCAGAAGGCAATGGATGAGGCTCGTCGCAAGATGGCCAAGGTCAGCCTCAAGAACGGTACCGTTCATCACACCGTGATGGGCCGTCATGGCGCTACCACCGTGATGATTCAGCCGGCACCGGAAGGTACCGGCATCATTGCCGGCGGTGCAATGCGTGCTGTGTTCGAAGTTGTCGGCGTGACCAACGTGGTTGCTAAGGCTCATGGCTCGACCAATCCCTATAACATCGTGCGTGCCACTATCGACGGTCTGTCTAAGGTGAATACGCCGGCTGAAATCGCCGCTAAGCGCGGTCTTTCGGTCGAACAGATCCTGGGGTAAGCAATGTCTGACAAGAAAATCAAAGTGACGCTCATCAAGAGCATCATCGGTACCAAGCAGGACCATCGCGCTACTGTGCGCGGCTTGGGACTGCGCAAGCTGAACAGCTCTGCGGAGTTGCTGGATACGCCGGCTGTCCGCGGCATGATCCAGAAGGTTCAGTATCTCGTCAAGGTTGAGGGTTAATCCATGCGTCTCAATACCATTCAGCCTGCTGAAGGCTCCAAGCACGCCGCCAAGCGCGTCGGTCGCGGTATTGGTTCTGGCCTCGGCAAGACTTGTGGTCGCGGTCACAAGGGCCAGAAGTCCCGTTCCGGCGGTTTCCACAAGGTTGGCTTCGAAGGCGGTCAGATGCCGCTGCAGCGTCGCCTGCCCAAGCGCGGTTTCAATTCGCTTACGCGGGCTCGCAACTACGAGGTCCGCTTGACTGACCTGGACCGTCTGCCGATCGATGAAATCGACCTGCTGGCGTTGCAAGCTGCCGGTGTGGTTCCGGGCGACGCGCTTTCCGCCAAAGTGATTCTTGCAGGTGAAATCACCCGTAAGGTTACTTTGAAGGGTGTTGGCGCGACCAAGGGTGCAAAGGCTGCAATCGAAGCAGCCGGCGGCTCGGTTGCTGAGTAAGTTGTAGAAAGGTCAGAACGTTGGCTGCAAATCCGAACACTGTCGCCAAAGGCGGCAAATTTGGCGATCTCAAGCGCCGTCTCTGGTTCTTGCTGGGGGCGCTTGTGGTTTACCGAATCGGGGCTCATATTCCGGTACCCGGGATTGATCCCAACGTTCTGTCCGATCTGTTCAATTCGCAGCAGGGCGGCATTCTGGGCATGTTCAACATGTTCTCCGGTGGTGCCCTGTCGCGGTTTACTATTTTTGCATTGGGGATCATGCCTTACATTTCGGCATCGATCATCATGCAGTTGATGACGGTCGCTAGCCCTCAGCTGGAAGCTTTGAAAAAAGAGGGCGAGGCAGGGCGTCGCAAAATCACTCAATATACCCGCTACGGGACCGTGCTTCTTGCACTGTTTCAAGGCTTGGGCATCGCTGTTGCCTTGGAAGCTCAGCCCGGCTTGGTCAATGATCCGGGCTTCCTGTTCCGGCTGACTACGGTCTCTACCCTACTTACAGGCACCATGTTCCTGATGTGGTTGGGTGAGCAAATCACCGAGCGGGGTCTTGGCAATGGTATCTCGATCATTATTTTTGCCGGTATTGCAGCCGGTCTGCCAAATGCAATCGGGGGGCTTCTTGAACTGGTTCGTACCGGTGCAATGCATCCGCTGACGGCTCTCATCATTTGTCTTCTGGTGGTACTGGTGACTGCATTTGTCGTATTCGTCGAGCGCGGTCAACGCAAAATTCTGGTCAATTACGCAAAGCGGCAGGTTGGTAACAAGATTTATGGGGGGCAGAGTTCGCATCTGCCGTTGAAGCTGAATATGGCAGGCGTCATTCCGCCGATTTTTGCTTCCTCCATCATTCTTTTCCCTGCTACTGCTGCTGGATGGTTTGGCTCCGGTGAGTCCATGCGCTGGTTGAAGGATGTCGCGGCAACCCTGTCTCCCGGGCAACCTATCTATGTCATGTTGTACGCGGCAGCAATCGTGTTCTTTTGCTTTTTCTATACTGCTCTGGTTTTCAATTCAAAGGAAACCGCCGACAACTTGAAAAAGAGTGGTGCCTTTGTTCCAGGAATTCGCCCTGGAGAACAGACCGCCCGCTATATTGATAAGATTCTCATGCGCTTGACGCTGATCGGTGCTGCATATATCACCGTGGTTTGTTTGTTGCCTGAATTCCTGATCTTGAAGTGGAATGTTCCCTTCTATTTTGGCGGTACTTCGTTGCTTATCATTGTTGTTGTGACCATGGATTTCATGGCCCAGGTTCAAGCGTACGTAATGTCCCACCAATATGAGAGCCTGCTGAAGAAAGCAAATTTCAAAGGCTCGCCAACAATGATCAAGTAAGCAGTCATGGCGAAAGAAGACTACATCGAGATGCAGGGCGAGGTTGTCGAAAACCTTCCCAATGCGACCTTTAAAGTCAAGCTGGAAAATGGCCATGTAGTACACGGCTTCATCTCCGGGAAAATGCGGATGCACTACATCCGGATTCTTCCCGGTGACAAGGTAACGGTGCAATTAACACCGTACGATCTTAGCAAGGCGCGGATTGTTTTCCGCGCAAAATAACGGTTCTCTACGCAATAACCGCAGGGTAAGGAATCACGGCTGCTTCCAAGCCCCGCAGACGAGGAGTTAAACATGAAAGTGCAACCTTCAGTGAAGCGCATTTGCCGCAACTGCAAAGTGATCCGTCGCAAGGGCGTCGTGCGCATCATTTGCAAGGACCCGCGTCATAAGCAGCGTCAGGGTTAATCCCTGGCATGTCCGGCATTTGTTAATTTTAGAAATATTGGAGTGATTCAATGGCCCGTATTGCTGGGGTAAACATTCCGAACCACAAGCATGCTGAAATCGCTTTGACCGCGATTTTCGGCATCGGCCGTACGCGTGCACAGCTGATCTGTGATGCAGCCGGCGTGGCTCGTACCACCAAAATGAAAGATGTCACCGACACCGAAATGGATCGCTTGCGTGACGAAGTCGCTAAATTCACCGTCGAAGGTGACCTGCGCCGCGAAGTGACCATGAACATCAAGCGTCTGATGGACCTTGGCTGCTATCGTGGCTTGCGTCATCGCAAGGGCTTGCCCTGCCGCGGTCAGCGTACCAAGACCAATGCTCGTACCCGTAAGGGCCCGCGCAAGGCTATCGCCGGTAAGAAGTAATAGGAACGAAAAATGGCAAAGACTGCTACCAAAGTTCGCAAGAAGGTTAAAAAGAACGTTGCTGAGGGCATCGCCCACATCCACGCATCGTTCAACAACACCATCATCACTATCACTGACCGTCAAGGTAATGCTCTCTCTTGGGCAACCTCCGGCGGCGCCGGTTTCCGTGGCTCCCGTAAGTCCACCCCGTTTGCTGCTCAGGTGGCTGCCGAGGCCGCAGGCAAGGTCGCTCAGGAATGCGGCGTCAAGAACCTTGAAGTTCGTATCAAGGGTCCTGGCCCGGGTCGTGAATCTTCCGTCCGCGCACTCAATGCGCTGGGGATGAAGATCACCGCGATTTCCGATGTTACGCCGGTGCCGCACAACGGTTGCCGCCCGCCCAAGAAGCGCCGCATTTAAGGAGTAAGACAAGTGGCTCGTAATCTCGATCCTAAGTGCCGTCAGTGCCGCCGTGAAGGCGAAAAGCTCTTCCTGAAGGGCGAAAAGTGCTACACCGACAAATGCGCCATCGAACGTCGTTCCTACGCTCCCGGCCAGCATGGCCAGAAGTCCGGTGCCCGTTTGTCTGACTACGGTGTTCACCTGCGCGCCAAGCAGAAAATCCGTCGCGTTTATGGCGTCCTCGAAGGTCAGTTCCGCAAGACCTTTGCCGAAGCTGATCGCCGCAAGGGCCAGACTGGCGAAAACCTGCTGCAATTGCTGGAAGCTCGCCTGGATTCCGTGGCTTACCGCATGGGTTTCGGTGCTTCGCGTACCGAGTCCCGCCAAGTGGTCCGCCACAACGGCGTGCTGGTTAACGGCAAGCGCGTGAACATTCCGTCCTATATCGTCAAGCCGGGTGATGTTGTTCAACTCACCGACCGTGCTCGTGCATCCCTGCGTTGCAAGGCCGCTCTCGAGGCTGCCGAGTCCCGCGGTTTCCCCGAGTGGGTTTCGGTCGATATCAAGGAAGGCAAGGGCACGTTCAAGTCCATGCCGCAGCGTTCCGAGTTGCCCGCCAACCTGAACGAAGGTCTGGTCATCGAACTTTACTCGAAGTAACTCACACTTCGCTGAGGATATTAGCCCATGCAAAGCAGTGGTCTTCTCAAACCCCGTATCATCGACGTTCAGAGCGTTTCGCCGGTGCAAGCCAAGGTGGTCATGGAGCCGTTCGAACGCGGCTACGGGCATACCTTGGGCAATGCGCTCCGGCGTATTCTGCTTTCGTCGATGCCGGGCTACGCGCCTACCGAAGTTGCAATTGACGGCGTGTTGCATGAGTACTCCACCATTGATGGCGTTCAGGAGGATGTCGTTGACATTCTTTTGAACCTCAAGGGTGTGGTCTTCAAGCTGCATGGCCGCGATGTGGTCACGCTCAAGCTGTCTCGCGAAGGCGAGGGCATCGTCCGCGCAGCCGACATCCAGCTTCCGCACGATGTAGAAATCATCAATCCTGAGCACGTTATCGCCTACCTCTCCACCGGTGGCAAGCTGAACATGGAAATCAAGGTCGAAAAGGGCCGTGGTTATGTTCCGGGTAACGTCCGCAATCTTGGTGATTCCAAAACCATCGGGAAGCTGGTTCTTGACGCATCGTTCTCGCCCATTCGGCGCGTTGCGTATGCGGTTGAGAGCGCTCGTGTTGAGCAGCGTACCGACCTCGACAAGCTGATTGTTGATATCGAAACCAACGGCATCGTCGATCCGGAGGAAGCCATCCGTTACGCAGCCCGCGTGCTGATGGAACAGCTGGCCGTATTCGCCGACCTGGAAGGGACGGCGCCGGTTGCCGAAGCTTCCCGTCCCGCACAAGTTGATCCGGTCCTGTTGCGTCCGGTTGACGATCTTGAGCTGACGGTTCGTTCTGCAAACTGCCTCAAGGCCGAAAATATTTACTACATCGGCGATCTGATCCAGCGTACTGAAAATGAGCTGTTGAAGACTCCGAATCTCGGTCGCAAGTCGCTGAACGAAATCAAGGAAGTGCTGGCTGCCCGTGGTCTTACCCTGGGTATGAAGCTGGAAAATTGGCCGCCTGCCGGCCTGGAAAAAGCCTGAGCGCCAGCTTAATCGCTGAGCGCTTCAAGGGACGCCTGCAGAATATAGAAAGGATTAACCATGCGTCACCGCAATGGACTTCGTAAACTGAACCGCACTAGCAGCCATCGCCTGGCGATGCTGCGCAACATGAGTGTTTCTCTGCTCAAGCACGAAGCGATCAAGACTACTTTGCCGAAGGCAAAGGAGTTGCGTCGTGTCGTTGAGCCGCTGATCACGCTTGGCAAGACCCCGACTCTGGCCAACAAGCGCCTCGCCTTCGATCGTTTGCGCGACCGTGATGTTGTCGTCAAGCTGTTCGCAGAAATCGGGCCGCGCTATGCTCAGCGTCCGGGCGGCTACCTGCGCATTCTGAAATGTGGCTTCCGCGTTGGCGACAACGCTCCGATGGCTTTCGTCGAACTCCTGGATCGTCCGGAACCGACTGAAGCTGTTGAAGTCGAAGAGACTGCCGCCGAGTAATTCTTGGCCGCCGATCGCAAAAAACCCCGCATTCGCGGGGTTTTTTTTGCGATCGATTTTCATCTAACTGGTAATCCTAGCTGCCAGGGATGCTGCCGGAAATATTTTGCTGGGCGGGACGTTAATCGATGACCACTTGGCTTGCACTGACTAGGCATGTTGGGCCTGGCACAGTTTTGCGTAGCGCAGCGGAAATCATGATATCGCAGGTGCTGTGGGGGCTTGATCTCCGGTCGTACTGGCCCTGCTGTGCCTGTAAGGAAAAAATGTCGGTGCGCGTCAGGGGCAGTCAATCACCATCAAGGAAACATCGTCGGAAGCAACCTGGTCTTGCAGGTGTTTGGCGAGCGCCGTTTCAATTTTGTTGAAGCGGATATCGGGTGAAGTATTTGCGGTAGACGCCAGCAAGCCTTCAGTGCCGAATTGGTCGCCATTGTTATTGGAGGCTTCGAGTAAACCGTCGGAGCAAAGGACCAACTGGCTTTCGTCTTCCCAGGTGAAGGCAACCGGCTTGCAATCGAGCTCTTCGTTGCCGATGATGCCAAGGGCCAGGTTGTCGGATTCGAAAACTCGCGTTGCGCGGCCCCAGCGGTCGAACATAAAGGCTTGCGGGGTGCCACCGACCCAGATTTCACCATTCTTGGCTTCTTCGTCGAGGCAAACCAGCGTGGCCGCAACAAAGCGCCCAATCGGCATCGATTCCTTGAGCTGCTGGTTGAGTTCATGCACCATTTCGCGCAACGAGCTGTTGAGTCGAGCCAGGCGGTAAAAAATGGCCAGCACCGGCAGTGCGCTGATCGCTGCCGGCAGGCCGTGGCCAGTGGCATCGGCCAGCAGGGCGTAGAAGCGGCCCTCGGGTGAGCGGTCGGCGGCTACGATATCGCCGCTGAAATTTTCTGCCGGGATCACCTTGTAGCGCAGGCGCTTGTCTTGCAGCCCCTTGCGGTGCAGTTGCTTCTCCATCAGCCGCTGGGCTAATTGCTGCTCGTTTTGAGTCTGGTCGTAATACACCTGCAGCAGGTGGGCGTTTTCCTGGAGCTTGCGTTCGGCCTGCTTCCGCTCGGAAACATCGCGGACCAGGCCGATGAACATCCGTTTGTTGTCGAGGAAGACTTCGGTCACGCCGAGGGTGGCGGGGAAGGTGTGGCCATCCTTGTGCAGGGCATCGACTTCCCGTTCCTTGCCGATGATTTTGGGCTGACCGCCGCCGATGTAGTTTCCGATATAGCTGTCGTGCGCGCTGCGATGCGGCTCGGGGACCAGAATCTTGACGTTGTTGCCGATCAACTCGTCGCTGCGCCAGCCGAAAATTCGCTCCGCAGCGCGGTTGACCGAAGAAATGATGCCTTTGTCGTTGATCGTGATGATTGCGTCGATGATGTTGTCGGCAACCGCCTGTTCCCGTCGTGCCGTATCGATCGACTGCTGCTGCAGGGTCAGGGTCCGGTGTACCGAGCGCAGTTTGGCTTCAAGGACGACGAAATTGATCGGTTTGGTCAGGTAGTCGTCGGCGCCGGCTTCAAGTCCTTCAACCAGGTTTTCGTCCCGGTTCAGCGCCGAGAGGAGGATGATTGGCGTCCAGCGCTCGCGCGACATGGCCTTGATCTGACGCGAGGCTTCGAAGCCATCCATGATCGGCATCATGATGTCGAGCAGGACGACATCGATTTCCTCGCTGGCGAAGCGACGCACCGCTTCTTCGCCGTTCTCTGCGAGGATGACCTGATGGCCAAGCTTCTTCAGGAAGACTTGAAGAATATGGAGATTGGTCCGGTTGTCATCGACCGCCAGGACCTTGAGAGAGGTATTGCCAGCCATGGATTACTCGCTTGCCGGTGCGGCCTCAGGGGCGCTGATGAAGGCAATCGCGGTATTGCCGCAACCCTCGTAGCGGATGCTTGAAAAAGACAGCATGCGGGCCAGTGCGATCCCGCGTCCATTCGGATCGAACGCTCGGGCCGGGTCGATTTCCAGATATTTTTGCCAGTCGAAACCATTGCCTTCGTCGCAAACTATCAGCTCGATCCCTTGCGCGTTGCGGCGAAACGAGAGACGGACCCGCTTCCCCCGGTTTGCGGGCAATTTGCTACGGCGCTCGATTTCGTCCTGCCACCTGTCGCTGAGTTTGAGTGCCGATTTCTCGCTGTAGGTCAGGCCGAGATTACCATGTTCGATCCCGTTGATCAGCAGTTCGGAGATACCCATGATTGCCGCATCCGGGACCGGGCAGGCATGGGCGACGAAAGAAGCCAGTTGTGCCGCTTCGTCGACGGTGCGGATCGAGAACTCGGCCTGATCCATGAACTTCAGGGAGTAAACATGCTGATTCAGTTGCTTGCGCAGCGCATCGCGGGTTTCGGCATCGGCCAGGGCGGCATGCACGATCGCCAGTAGTCCGTCGCGGCGATAAGGCTTGGTCAGATAGTAATAAGCGCCGGCTTCGAGGCCTTCGCGAATCTGCTCCGGCGAACCGGCGGCCGTCTGCATGATCACCGGGATCGCGGCCAGGCGTGGATCAGCTTTGATCCGCTTGAGCAAGCCGATGCCATCGAGCCCCGGCATCATGCGGTCGAGGAGGACAACCTGGAAGTTGTAGTCCGGATTCTGCAGCAGCGTCCAGGCATCTTCGCCATTCGACGTGGTGTGGAGGGCCAGATTGCTTTCGCCTTCGAAATACTCGCTGAGTATTTCCAGGTTGATCGCTTCGTCATCGACGACGAGGACGCTTGCCTGACTCATGATCCAGGTTTCCTTTTTTATTGCATTTGGCGGGAGTGCGGCGCTGCGGGCACGCCCTTGATTGTCTCGTAAAGGCGCATCCTACCACGGGTAATGATGTGCAGGTCGGGGTGCCGCGGGACGATGGGCAAGTGGCGATGGACTCTGGTTCTGTAAAATATTTTACGGCGTCTGGTGGTTCTCGCTCTCCTGCTGCTGCAGCGCCCACATGCTTGCGTAAACCCCGCCTGCCGCTAGCAAATCCGGGTGGCGGCCGCGCTCGACGATGCGGCCATCGGCGAACACCAGGATCTCGTCCGCCTGCATGACGGTAGATAGTCGATGAGCGACGATCAAGGTGGTCTTGCCGACAGCTACTTGCTCCAGTTGGTGCTGGATGGCGCGTTCGGTTGCCGAGTCGAGGGCCGAGGTGGCTTCGTCGAAGATCAGGATGGGCGGGTTCTTGAGCAGAGCTCGGGCAATCGCGACCCGTTGTTTTTCGCCGCCGGAGAGTTTCAAGCCACGTTCGCCGACGCGGGTTTCGTAACCCTGCGGCAGCGAACTGACGAAATCGTGCAGTTGCGCGGCCCGGGCGGCGGCTTCGACTTCGGCATCGCTGGCTTCGGGGCGTCCGTAGCGGATGTTGTAGCGAATGCTGTCGTTGAACAGCACCGTGTCTTGCGGGACGATCCCGATCGCGCGCCGCAGGCTGCCCTGCTTCAGGGTGCGCAGATCCTGGCCGGCAATCCGGATGGCGCCGCCGCTGACGTCGTAAAAGCGGTACAGCAGACGGGCCAGCGTCGATTTGCCGGCCCCCGAATGGCCGACGACCGCCAGGCTGCGGCCGGCGGGAATGCGAAAGTCGACGCCGTGGAGGATCTGGCGTTTTGCTTCGTAGGCGAAGTCGACCGTGGAAAACTCGATCGCCAGCGCACCGGCCGGCAATTCGCCGGCGTCGGGGGCATCGGCGATTTCCCGGTGCTCCTTGAGCAGCAGGAACATCCGTTCGATATCGGTCAGCGCCTGGCGAATCTCGCGGTAAACGATCCCCAGGAAGTTGAGCGGGACGTAAAGCTGGATCAACAAGGCGTTGACCAGCACCAGGTCGCCGATCGTCATCTGGCCGTC
>Ga0209016_1001254_pt1 | contig 21308 bp, 24 predicted proteins | sample EPASupsiteSAE305_FD_187265 | JGI IMG/M metagenome (GOLD analysis project Ga0209016, IMG submission 187265) | Bioremediated contaminated groundwater microbial communities from EPA Superfund site, New Mexico - SAE3-05 (SPAdes) (version 2) | ecosystem: Environmental > Aquatic > Deep subsurface >...
GCTTACGACCTGCCGATCGCGATCGCTATCTTAGCGTTAAAAAATGATTTTCTAACAAATTTTTCTGATTGCCTAATAGTCGGCGAGTTATCCCTAGACGGACAGGTTCGACGGGTAGACGGCATATTGTCCATAGCCATGGCCGCCAAAGAGGCGGGTTTAAAAATTCTTTTTTTACCGACCGATAATGCGGCGGAAGCTAAATTGATCAAAGGACTAACAGTCTACCCGGTGACGACCTTAGACCAGCTTATTAAACATCTCAAGAAAAGAGTACTGATTACGCCGTCGCCGGAAACGAGGGAAAAATCACATCCGCCGGAATACAATTTCGATCTAGCGGAAATAAGGGGCCAAGAAAATGCCAAGCGCGCTTTAGAAATTGCGGCTGCCGGCGGACACAATCTTTTATTTTACGGCCCGCCCGGCTCAGGCAAAACTCTTTTAGCCAAGGCGATGCCAGGAATCTTGCCAGCTATGACCGAAAAAGAAAAATTAGAAATAACAAAAATTTATAGCGCCGCCGGCGCCCTTAAAAATGAATCGTCCTTAATAACTTCCCGACCCTTCCGGGCGCCACATCACTCCGCTTCCGGAGCGGCTCTGATCGGCGGCGGAGCTTGGCCACGACCGGGAGAAATTTCCTTAGCTCATCGGGGTATTTTATTCCTAGATGAATTTCCGGAATTTTCTCGAACCGTTTTAGAAAATTTAAGACAGCCCCTAGAAGAAGGATCAATTCATATCAATCGGGTTTCCGGCTGTCTGAAATTTCCTGCTAAATTTATACTACTGGCGGCCATGAATCCTTGTCCCTGCGGTTATCGAGGCGATAGAAAACAAAATTGTCGCTGTACGCCCAAGCAGATAAACGGATACCGTCATCGACTATCCGGTCCGATTATCGACCGGATCGACTTACATGTCGAGGTTAAACGCTTGAATATTGATAAGCTAGAAGGAGAAAACAGTGACGAAAACTCGGCCGCTGTCCGTAAGCGGACTAGTGCGGCGCGTCAGAAACAAATCGTCCGCTTCCGAAACAGCCTCTTTTTAACTAATGCTGAAATGACCAACCAGGCGATCCGAGACTTTTGTCAACTAGATTCCGCCGGATATCGCTTATTGGCCGCGGCCGCAGAAAAAATAAATCTATCCGCTCGTTCTTATTTTCGTATTTTAAAATTAGCTCGAACTATCGCCGATTTGGCACAAGAAAACAATATCTTGGCTGGCCATATTGCCGAAGCCTTACAGTATCGTCCCAAATTGGAATAATCCTAAATTTTTGTTATAATAAAAATGCTAATAATAACGATTATATGTACAAAAAAATAACGATTTTATTTCTGCTCGCTATTTTTCTGGTTAGTTCGGGATTCGGTTGTAAAATAAGCAATAAAGCGACACAGGAAGCCATGAAACCGATAACCATTACTTACTGGCGAGTTTTTGATGGATCTGACGCTTTTGATGATATCATCGCTAAATATAAAGCCCTCCATCCTTTTATCACGATAGAGTATCATAAACTACGTTACGAAGAATATGAAAACGAATTATTGAATGCCTTGGCCGAAGACCGTGGCCCAGACATTTTTTCGATTCAAAGCACCTGGCTCAAAAAATACCAAACAAAACTAATTCCTATGCCGGACACGATAACTATGGCTTATCCGGTCGTCAAAGGGACCCTAAAAAAAGAAGTCGTTTCCGAATTGCGCACTACCAGTAGCCTATCTTTAAAAGAGTTACGGGATAACTTTGTCGATGTGGTCGGTAAAGACGTCGTCCTTGAGGACGGTAAAATATATGGTCTACCTCTATCCGTCGACACTTTAGCCATGTATTACAATAAAGACTTATTTAATAATGCCGGCATCAGTCAGATCCCACAATATTGGAATAAAGAATTTTTACAAGATATTAAAAAATTAACAAAGCAAGATCAGAAACAAGGATTAACTCAGTCTGGCGTCGCGCTGGGCGGTAGCGCCAATATTAATCGTTATAGCGATATCTTGTCAGTGCTCATGATCCAAAACGGCGCAGTAATGATTAATGACGGCGGCCAAGTTACTTTTAATAAAATCCCGACTTACAGTAAAGACGGCAATTACAACCCCGGACTAGAAGCTTTACGATTCTATACCGACTTCTCTAACCCGATTAAAGAATCTTACGCCTGGAATAACGATCTACCTAACTCGCTAGAAGAATTTATCGGCGGTAATCTGGCGATCATGTTTAGTTATTCTTACGACGTAGCGACGATTAAGGCGCGGGCACCAAAACTTAATTTTTCTATCGCCAAGCTGCCACAAATCGAAGGCGACCCGCCAACTAATATTAACTTTGCCAATTACTGGATCGAAGTAGTATCTAAAAAAAGCACGCATCCGAATGAGTCCTGGGATTTTATTCAATTTATAACCAAGGAGGCTCAAGTGAAGAGTTACTTAGAAAAAACCAAGAGACCGACCGCCCTGAGATCCTTAGTCGCGACGCAAAAATTCGATAACGAGATCGGCGTCTTTGCCGACCAAGTCTTAACAGCTAAAAGCTGGTATAAAGGAAAGAACGCGCAAGCCGCTGAAGATGCAATTAAAGAGATGATTGATACTGTCATTAAGAATTCCAGCGACCGGATCCAGGAGATAATCGATACGGCCGCCGCTAAAGTCCAACAGACCGTTAATTAATTACTCGATTATTATGTCTAAAAAAAATCTTTTCTTACTGGTCTTCCTCAGCTTTTTTCTGATGAATATCCCACTGGTTTACGGCGCGGGAATTATTCCTAATGCGACTGGAGCAACCGCTCCCAGCGGTTGTGTCGACAGAGCTAAAGAATTAGGTATTGATGCCAAAACTTACTGCGGCAATTACGCAGTAAATGATTTTATTACTCTGGCCATCAATATCGCCCGATGGATTCTAGGCATCGTCGGGTCATTATCTTTAGTTATGTTTATTTACGGCGGCTTTATGTTTTTAATCTCGGCCGGTGCCTCGGAATCAGTCAATAAAGCCAAGCAAATAATCGTGGCGGCCGTTATCGGCTTAGCCATCGTCTTCTCCAGCTACCTAATCATCAAATTTACTCTAGACTCGATGGGTATTGATTGGAACGTAGTTAAAGGCGTTAAATGGACCGATAGCCAAGTAGAAATTAAATAGACAATCAGATGGCCACTTTTATTCCCAAAAAACTCCCTTTAGAGGAAACAGTCGGAGAAAAGTTGCGCCAGGCACGAAGTTACAAAAATTTAAAAATCGAAGACGCCGCCAAAAAACTTAATATCCGTTCCGAGTATTTAAGTGCCTTAGAGGAAGAGAGCTTTGAGAAGCTACCGGCCGGACTATACGGAAAAAATTTCTTAAAAGAATACGCTAAATTTTTAGGCTTAAAGCCTCGCGATCTCTTAAAAAATTGGCAAGAAGCCTCAAATAACGGTAGCGACCCTGACCCTTTCTCGCAAAAGATAGTAAAAAAAAATAAATTTATTATCTTTCCTAAGATTATCAGAAATTTTCTGATTATCATGGCGATTCTGATCTGTTTTTTATACCTGGTCTTCTATTTTAAAAAAATAGTCTTCCCGCCGGACTTGGTAATTACTCAACCTGATAAGAATTTATTGATTAAAGACAGTTCTATTGTCGTCAGTGGGCAAACTGAAAAAGAGGCGGAAGTTAAGATTAACGGCGCTGTCGTCCTAAATAACCAAGATGGTTATTTTTCTCAAAATGTTAATCTCAAAAAAGGCCTAAACAACATCACTATTACCGCCCAAAAAAAATACAGCCGAGAAAAAACCATTATCCGCCAAATATTAGTACAGTAAAATAATAACTATATGTCGGAAATAAAAAAGACTACTCTATTTGACATCCCCGCCATTTTGAGTAAAATGGGCATAGAAGAAAGACAGCAAGTTGCGGAATTAGGTTGCGGCAATTTTGGTTTTTTCGTTTTTCCCTTGGCTCGCCTAGTCGGTCGCTACGGTCGAGTCTATGCCGTTGATATTCTAAAATCGACCCTAGGAGAAATCGACAAGGAGGCCAAAAAAGAAAACCTACCACAAATTAAATCGATTTGGAGCAACTTGGAAATATTCAAAGCTACCAACATTGCGGTCGGCAGCTTAGATAATGCCCTACTCGTAAACATTTTGCACCAATCGGAAAAAAGAGTCGAAATTCTTCGCGAAGCGATTCGTCTCCTTAAAAGAGGCGGACATCTGCTAGTCGTGGAATGGAAAAATATCGATATTCCCTTCGGACCTGGCGCTGAGCGTCGCGTTCGGCTTGACTCTCTAAGAACGGTAGCGCCTAAAATCGGGCTGGATATCAAGGAAGAATTCGAGGCCGGCCCCTACCATTACGGATTAATCTTAACTAAACTATAAATCGTGCCAAGCACGCCCCACTAAATTATGAAAAATCTTTTAACCTTAAGCTACTGGTTTAACCTACGACCGGAAACTCTAGTCCCCTACGCTCAAAAAACTTTTATCGGACTCATCGTTTTATTTATTGTTTTGGCCCTGCTGATTATTATCATCAAAAAAAGAAGTGGGATATACCGTGGATTTTTTAAACGTCTTTACTCCTTCTTCTGGAGCAACGCGCTGATCGGCTTAGTTCTATTCTTCTTCAACTACGAAGTTGTCCCATTCTTTTCCGCGCGCTTTTGGCTTGGACTTTGGCTACTTTTGATGATCGCCTGGCTAATCTTGATCCTAAAAAAACTAAAAACCATTCCGAGACAAAAAAAACAATTGGAACAAGAAAAAAAATTAAAGCAATATCTTCCTTAAAATATCGATATCTATTATCTATTGTTTAAAAACCCCTTTAAACCAGGGGTTTTTATTTTTTATGACCATTACCGCTCAACGGAATTTCGGTAATCGCGGCGAAACTATAGCTCGAGAATATCTAGACCGTCAGGGCTATCTGATTATCGCTAGTAATTACCGGGCCGGACATCTAGAAATTGACTTGATTGCCAAGCAGGACAACCAGACAATATTTATAGAAGTAAAAACCCGCCTTAAAACAGCCAATAGTCTGAGAGAAAATCCCCTCACTAAATGGCAAACAGCTAATCTAAAAAGGGCGATCGTTGATTACTGCTACAAAAACCGCATCAATTTTGACTTGGTTCGTTTAGATTTGATCGTTATTTTAATTGACCGACACAAAAAGATGGCCGAACTTAAACATTACCGTGATATTTTTTAACAAAACGCAAACGACGTCTTAAAAAAAATAAATTTTTTAGGAATGACCAAACGTCAATGATTACCCGGATCTTACTCTTCCTCTGGTCATAGCGATCTTCGCGCCAATTAACCGGAATTTCTTTTAGGCGATACCCAAAATGGGAAGAAAAGACCACTAACTCCGTGTCGAAGAACCAATGATCATCTTTTAATAAAGGCTGCACGCGATTGAATAGCTCTCTCGTTAAAGCCTTGAAACCGCATTGCAAATCGCTAAGATCATGTCCCAAAATTATCCGAGAAAATAAATTATAAACATTGGAGACAAAACTACGCCAAAAGGAACGGCTAGTCCGAGAGTCCGGAAGCAACCTAGAGCCAATCACTAAATCGGCGTTCTGTTCCAAAACTGGAGCTAATAAGGCCGGCAAATTATCCAAAGAAACGGCCAGGTCAATGTCCATAAAAACCAAAACATCCGCGCGACTGATACTAAAATATTGCTTCAGGGCCAGGCCCTTGCCGCCTCTTTCTATTTCGTGCAACCGGAATCGAATCCGATCCTGATTGACTAGATTTTGAGCGATAGCAGCCGATTGGTCTTGCGAGCCGTTAATAATAATGACTATCTGCCAATTAGTCACTAACTCCTGGGCTTGCAAGAAATCAAAGAGACGCCGAACGTTAGCCGCGAGAATCTTTTCCTCATTTCTGACCGGCAAACAAAATTCGACCCGCAAATTATTTCTTTCGCTTATAGACATAAACGTCCTGTAAATTAGTATTATAGTTCGTCAATAAATAATTATCTCTAATATAGCTATCGACTGGATTATCTTGGTTATAATGGAAACGTTTTAATGATTGAGGAAATATTAAAATTGCGCATTCCGGCCGGCGACTCTCTAAAAATTTACGAGCCAAGACGAATTGACTCTCAGTCTGCTGTCCGGTGATCAAAATATCAAAAGGAGTGGCACTTAGTTTGCCGCTTTCAAAATACAAGCCGGGCATAAAGGGGCCGACATAAAGATACGGATCAGCACAGGCATTTTTAATAGTACTAATAAATTCCCCGGGGAAGACATCAAGGCAAAGTTTAATCGTACCTAATAAAGAATAATAGATCATTACCAAACAGATAACAATAAAAACCAAGTAATATCTTAAGCGCCCGGAACGACTGGCACTAATTTCTTTATAAACAAGTGGGATAAGTACCAGGGACGGAAAAAATATTAAAAAAATATGATAAAAATCAGGCAAAGCGAGGGTCGACAGCAAAAGACATAACTGTATAAACAAAAGGAAATGAATTTCCGTTCTTTTCTCGCGTCGCAAAACCCAAGAGGTAACTAAAAGAGACAGTAGAAAAAAGAAAAATAAAATATAAGAAATACGGTTAGACTCCAAATAATGAAACAGCGGGAAATCAACTAAATTAGAGTATAGTAGGTGTCCGGGCCAAAATAATAAAAATAATAACGGCAATAACGCACAGAGATCATAAATTAATAGAATTTTTCCAGATATTCGTTTCTTCGTCGCCAAAATTAATAAAAAAATATTAACCGCGCCCAGTAAGGCGACCCCTCTTTGTTGTAAAAATAAAATACTTAGTCCGGTCATTAGTCCGGCCCCGACGAAATCTTTTAGGGCGCCTTTAGCCAGCCCTCTCACCGCGAAATAAACCGCCCCCACCAAACAGGCAAAATTATAAACATTATGATTAATCAGCCAGAACCACGGGGTCAGTAAGGCAAATAACGGCGGCAGGTAATAATTATATTTACTGGGATAAACTTCTTGGCTAATTTTATAAATACCGACCGTGGCCAGGAAAAAAACAATAATAGACGCTATTTGCGCCGACCAAAAACTAACACCAAATATCTGCCAGACCGTGTAGACTAAATAAAATCCGGCCGGAGGGATAAAAGAAAAAAAATCCAGATATAAACGACGGCCGTTAACCATATTCCAGGCACCATTTAAAATAACGCCATCATCGGCATTTAATTGATGCGAAGAATGTAAAAAAAATAAAAGAACAAAAATAAAAACCCAATAGAACGAGCTAAAAAGACGTCGATTATCTGACATAAATAACGGCAGTTTTATCATAATAGACCGTCCGCCACTCAGCAGCAGACAATAAATAATCACGCAGATGATTCTTAGTATTCAATTCCTCGTCCTTAATGGCAAAAAATATTTTTTCCCAATACTTAAAGCTGATTTTTTTATCTTCAGCTGGCAGTAAAATTATTCGAATTTGATACTTATCTAATTTTTCTTTAATCATTGGCTGTTCTTTAAAAAAATCCAGATACTCTTCTAAAAACGTCTGCCCGGCGAACTCGACTTGCGGCAAACGTCCATCGATAAATAATTTACGCTCCGGTAAACGCCAAATCAAATAACCACCCCAACTATACTCATTAAAAATATTTAGGGAATCAAGCTCGGGATGACTAGCTAAATAAGCGGCGGCGCCACAGGGATAAATTCCGCAATAAGACTCCAGCGGATTAACGGTAAAATCGGTCCGCACCAGTTCGAGCAGGCCCACCAGAAACAGGCACAGTAAAAGATACCCCCCGAGCCAAGCATTAAAACGCGTTCGACTCGTACTAGTAGCAGCCGTCTTTAGAAGCGTACTATAAACCTCAATAGTAAAAAGAAAAGTCGCGACAAACATTAAGGGAAAGTGCCGCCGCGATTTAAAGCTAAGCCCGACAAAAAGCACCACTAAAAATAATTTCCAAAGATTAATCTTAAAATATTTCTCCGGCGCCACAGCGTAATAGACATACAATATCAGGGCCAAAGTCACGACGGCCAGATAAAGCAACTGTAAATATTGCAATGGGAAAGAAAATTGTGATAACCATTCCTGTAAGCGCGATAGATAAAAAGTATTTTGATAACCCTTTAAAAAAGTATAGAGTTGCAATTTATAGGGAGTAAGTAGGGTCACCCCGAAAGACAGAATACTAATACCGATAAAGATCAGACTCTCTCGACAGCTGATTAGATCGGCTAAATCAAGCCAGGGCTTTGGCCAAAAATAGTGCAAGATCCTTTCACCAATTTTTACAGCAAGCCAAGCTCCTAAAAGAAAAAACCCTATTAAAAAACTAGCGTGTAAACAAGCCCACAAGTACATCAAGGGTAATAAAAATAACAAAATCTGCCATTTTCTCTGCTTATTATAGATATCAATTATAAATAATAAAGGTAAGAGAAAAATCAGGCCAACTTCCTGAATTCTAACACCGAGATGAGGAGAAATAGCCAAGACTCCAAAAATCTGTAGAAAGACTAAGAGCCAGAATGATTCTGGGTAAAGTCGTCGGGCCGAAAAATTTAATAGGGCTAAAACTATAATAACCAAAAGAGAAAAAATGATGGAAATCGCCACATACCCAAAATTGGTATAAACCGTATAAATTAAAAAGTTACTCAGCCACTCATGATCAACCCAATTTCCGGTAAAAGTATAGTTATAATAATTAAGACTGGGGACGGATTTTGTTTGGACTATCTCCTGACCGACCTGCAAATGCCAGCCCCAATCTGGGTCTAGGTAGCTAAAAGAATTATGCAATAAAAGACAAAAAATAAAAAAATATAAAAAAACCCAAAAAAAATGATAAAAATTGACTTTTCTTAATAATTTAAGCATAAAAATTAGCTAATAACAGCCTTTCTTCCCATATTCTACCATAGGTATATTTATTTGTCTTGTTTTAAATAATATGCTAAAATTAAATATATAAAAAGTTTAAAAATATTAAAAACTAGAAAGGTGGTGAAATATGAAAAACATTTCCAAACATTTAGTTTCTTTAGCGATCATTTCGCTATTGGTTTTGCCTTTTTTTGCGTTACCAGTTTTAGCAGCTGATGACCCATTTGGTACCAACGCAGTCAACAACGGTTTAGGCAATTCCTTAGCAGCGGGTGACCCGAGAGCCGTTATCGGTCGGGTTATCAATGTCGCTCTAGGATTCTTGGGCGTAATCGCCGTAGGCATCATCTTACTAGGCGGTTTCAAATGGATGACAGCAGCGGGCAATGAAGAAAAGACCGCTGAAGCGAGAAAATTATTGGGCGCCGGTGTTATCGGTTTGATCATTATCTTAGCGTCTTGGGGGATAGCGACTTTCGTTATCAATTCTCTCAATACAGCAGTAAGTGGAGCATAATAAACTAGTGATTCTCATTGATTAATGAGAATCACTGCTTTAAATACGAATTAGATTCATATTTAAAGCAGTGATTAAATCTTTTTTATATGAAAGGAAAATTAGTATTTGTTTCTCTCCTTTTGGCCTTATTTTTCCCCTTCTTAGCGCTTACCACTCAGGCTCAAAGTGTCGATGACGCTGTTAACGGTCTAAATACAACCGCCGGCTCGGTCGGTGCCTTTAAGCAACAAGCGGCCGAAAACGGCGACTACGGAACGGGTTTTTTAGCGACTCAAGCCGGTAAATATATTGGTCTAATCTTGTCATTTGTTGGCGTCCTATTTTTGGGATTAATGATCTATGCTGGTATCAGCTGGATGACTTCAGACGGCAACGAACAAACCGTTACTAAAGCTAAAACGATGATAATTAACGCCGCCATCGGTATTATTATCGTTTTTGCCGCTTACGCCGCGACTTCTTTCTTGGGTGGCGAAATTCTAAAATAATGGCGCAAAATAAACTAAAAAATTTAATAATCACTAGTCTAATACTTACCGTGGTGGCAATTTATTTTCCGCTAGCTAACGCCGCCGCCGAAGACAGCGCCGGTACTTACGTCTTTCAAAAACACAGCGGTCTAAACATTACGGGTGACGCCGCCGGTTTTACTACCGGAGCTGAAACTATGCCAATAGATGCAATAATAGGTAAGGTACTATATTCCGGCCTTAGCCTGGTCGGAATTATCTTTTTTGCCTACATTATTTATGGTGCTTATATCTGGATGACTTCACGCGGTAATGATGAAAAGGTCAAGGCAGCGACTACGACGCTCACTAATAGTATTATTGGGTTTATCATTACTCTTAGCGCTTACGTCATAACCTATTTTCTGGTAAATTTTTTCTGGAAGTAACGACAGTCACTAGATAATTATTTATGCAAAATCTAAAAAATCTATTACTGCTAATTCTATGTTCCTTTGTTATTCTTAGTCCGGCTAGCGCCTCACTGCTAAATACTACTAAAGTCACGGAATTGAACAATAACATAAACACTGTAGCCTCATCCAGCGAATATGACACGAGCAAAAGTCTGGAGGACATGATTAGTATAATAGTACGTATTATTCTCTCGGCTCTAGGCACAATTTTTGTTCTTTTGGCTTTTCTGGCCGGTAACGACTGGGTCCAGGCAGCCGGCAACGAAGAGAAGGTTAGAAAATCAAAAGATACTATCCGTCATCTAGCCATCGGTCTGGCCCTGGTACTAATAGCTTACGCTCTTAGCGCCGGCTTCGGAAAAATTGTGTCTTCCGCGTTACTTAAATAATTGAAAGATATGAACAAAATCATAAAATCTGTCGTCTGCTCTCTTTTTTTACTTAGCCTGCTTATTATTCCTCTAGTAATATCTATTCAAACTGCCGCAGCTGCCCCGGAGGCAGCTAAACCTGCCCTACTTAACAGATTAACTAATGTTGCTGGACAAGGTGGTTTCGAGACCGATGAAACCAAAGCCTCGACGGCCATCATCATCGGTACGATTATCGGCGCCTTCTTAGGCTTTTTAGGTGTAACTTTCATAGTAATCTTAATTATCGCCGGCTTTGAATATATGCGCGCCAGAGGTAACGATGAGGAGATTCATAAAGCGATTAGCTCAATCCGGGAAGCTATTATCGGAGTCGTTATTGCTATGTCAGCTTACGCTATCTGGAATTTTATTTTCAAAAATATAATAGCCAAATAAAAAATATGAAAAAGATTCTTGCTTTCTGTCTGACCCTATCTTTATCCCTGGTTCTATGTCTGCCGACTGTTTCAGCACAACTTTTAAATGACACCACGGGACTATCTTCTATGACGGAAACCGTACGAAAAACCGCGAATTTCAGCGATATGCCGATTGAAAATATCATTGCCCGCGTCATTAAAATTATTTTGGGATTCCTGGCCGTAGTCTTTATAATCCTCCTAATCACAGCTGGCTTTAAATGGATGATGGCTCAAGGCAACGAAGAACAGGTTACTCAATCAATAGCTACGATTAGGGCCGCTATTATCGGCCTCATTGTTATCCTAGCTTCTTATGCTATTACCTATTTCGTCTTTAAATATGCACCTTTTAGCGGTAACGGCGGGACACTGACTGGTACTATATAAAAAATTTAAAATTTAAAAGGAGCTATTTTATTAGCTCCCTTTTTAGTTATAATGGCCTCACTTCTGCCCAACAGTAGAAACAAAAGCAAATGAACCCTGATCTATTTCATCTCTCGCTATACAGTCGACAAAACGACTTAGCCTCAGAGATTCATTGGAATTCACATTTGTATAAATTACCTCATAGTATCCTGGTCCCGGGATTCTGATTACTTTAACCTTGTTAGCAGAATTAAGTAAACAAGAAGTTATTCTTCTCCCAGATAAATACACATCGGCTCTCATTGGCCCGAAAGCAAAACTTATAATAGCCGCTGAATCAGCCCCTGCCATATTACCATTTTTATTATGGTAATCAAACACTGCTAAAACATTTGTCATATCCCGGAGATTGCCGCCAGAAATGCTCATTTTAACCGATCGGAGCTGATCTTTGCCGGCTGACCTCATAACAAAAGAGTTTAATTCTCCTTCCAGGAGGGTAATTTGTGTCCTGTAGGAGATGGCCAGTGAATCATTTCTCCTAATTTGTCTTAATAACTCTGAATGCGGAATATCACTCAATGTATCTTGCACCTGAATTATTAGGACATTATTTTTTTCTCGGAGCGATTCCTCCTGCACCTGATAGTTTTTTATCAAGTCGAGATAAACTCCCTTTACCTTAACGACTTCATCTGAGGATATATCACCAAGACGAAGTTCTGAATTACCGCCGCAACCTACAAACATTACAGCCATCACCACAAACACGAACATTGCTAGATTTTTCATGATCTAGTCTCCTTCTTTTATTTATTATTTAGTTTAGTTAATTTTTTTAACGAACAAAGAATCTTTTATCCCTGATAATATGATATTAATTATCAAGATAGAATATCATATTTAACATTATTCGTCAATAATTACGAACTCAATGAAATACTACGCCCATTTTTCTATCCACCCCCTATCCACATCTCAGTATTGACTTTTTTACTATCTAATGCTAAGATAATTTGTCGAGAAAATCCCTGCTTTAATATCTTCAATATGATATAGTAGGGATTTTTTAATTTAGCCAATATTAAACAAATATGTCTATACTACAAAAAATAAGTGAAGAAATCGTGCCTTTGAGTAGAAAGCAGAACATTGTTTTATTAATAATCATCACCTGTGTCTTCCAATTCGTCCTATTTTACACCCCAGCTCTAGCGGATGAAGCCGTTAACCAGGCTAAGGCTCAATCTGACAGCGAGGAAGTCTTAAGGAACGATTCTATAATTAGAGAATCCACAATAGACCAAGAAGCGGCCAAAATGACCAAGCCGCTCGTAACCGACTCGACTCCGGAATTAGCTACTTCTACTCCGGCGATAGGCACTTCTACCCCAGAATCAATAAAAAACCAAGGAACAGCCAGTTCGACGCCAACAGCCAAAGTAATAAGAACCAGCACCCATGTTATCACTGCCTATAATTCCGAAGTGGCCCAAACTGACGATGACCCCTGTACTACGGCTAATGGCTTTAATGTCTGCGTTCATGGGAAAGAGGATACTATTGCTGCTAATTTCTTAAAATTCGGAACAAAAGTAAAAATTCCAGAATTATTCGGTGACCGTGTCTTTATTGTGCGCGATCGGATGAACAAAAGACATGCCGAGCGCGTAGATGTCTGGATGAAAGATAGACATGACGCTATTCATTTCGGCGTAAAAGTGGCTAGAATCCAAGTAGTTGAATAATCTTTAACTGATAATAAAAAACGCCCTCCGGTTAACAGCCAGAGGGCGTTTTTATTTTGTGAGACTATAACTAAAAAAACAAACTTAATATCCCTCTATGTCTTCTGATCTCCTTTTCTTTCTTTACAATGGCTACAGTTGTTGCAATAACCGTATCGGGGTTGAGAGAAATACTATCGATCCCCTCGGCGACTAAAAATTCTGCAAAGTCCGGAAAATCGCTCGGTCCTTGCCCGCAAATTCCGACTTTCCGACGATACTTCTTGGCGGTTTTTATTAACTGTCTAATTAACTCCTTAACCGCCTCATTCTTTTCGTTAGATACTCCAGCAATATTTAATGTTCCCCCCGAATCGCGATCGATACCAAGAGTAAGCTGGGTAAGATCATTAGAACCGATAGAAAATCCGTCGAAGATATGACAAAACTTTTCGGCTAAAATGATATTAGCGGGAATTTCTGCCATTACATAAACCTCCAGTCCGTTCTCGCCGCGCTTCAGGCCATTAGCCGCCATTACTTCTTGCACTTTCTTGCCCTCCTCTACCGTCCGACAGAAAGGAATCATCACTTTAAGATTTTTTAGTCCCATCTCTTCGCGCACTTTTTTAATGGCGCGGCACTCTAATTGAAAGGCCGGTAAAAACTGCGGGGAATAGTAACGACTAGCACCACGAAAACCGATCATCGGATTAGATTCGACCGGTTCATATTCCCGGCCACCAATTAAGTTAGCATATTCATTAGTCTTAAAATCGCTTAAACGGACAATAACATCTTTAGGATAATAAGCGGCAGTAATTATCGCAATCCCTTGAGCAAGACGATCAACAAAATACTGGGTTTTATTTTTATAACCGACCGTCAGTTCATCAATTTTCCTCTTCACCGCCCGATCCTTTAATTTATGATAATTAATCAGGGCGAGCGGATGAATCTTGATATAATTATTAATAATAAACTCTAACCGAGCTAAGCCGACGCCATCATTAGGAATAAAAGAATGCGCAAAGGCCAAATCCGGCTCACCGATATTCATCATGATCTTGGTTTTCGGCTTCTTCAAATCTTTTATATCGGCCTTTTCTATTTTAAACGGTAATTTCCCTTCATAGACGAAGCCCTCTTCGCCGGAAGCGCAGTCAACGGTAACCGGCTGCTCATTGCTTATCGCCACAGAACCGTTTTCAGTGCCCACTACGCAGGGGATGCCTAATTCTCGGGAAACAATAGCCGCGTGACAGGTGCGCCCACCCTTATCAGTAACAATAGCTGAGGCGATCTTCATGATCGGTTCCCAGTCTGGATCAGTCATGGTTGTCACTAGAACCTGCCCGGGCTTAAATTTATTAATATCTTTAACGTTCATTATTCTATTAACCGGACCGGCCCCTATTCTATTGCCGACGCTCTGACCAGAAGCGATAATTTTTCCTTTTTTGGCTAATCGATAAGTTTCTATGACTTGGCCGTCCTTTAAGCTTTGCACGGTCTCGGGGCGAGCCTGGATTATATAGATCTCTTGAGTCCGGCCGTCAACCGCAAATTCGATATCCATCGGCCGCTTATAATGTTCTTCAATCAACATCCCCCATTTCGCCAACCGTAAAACCTGCTTGTCGCTTAAAGATGGTTTTAATTGATCGGCAGGCGCAATAGGGATATTCTTAACCGGATTCTTGCCCTGAAGATTATAAATCATCTTAATATTCTTCTTGCTCAAAGTTTTAGAGATAATAGCTTTAGTCGGCTTAAAAACATAGAATTCATCGGGAGTCACATGACCTTGAACAATATTTTCCCCCAGACCGAAAATTGAATTGATTAAGACCGTGTTTCTGAAGCCAGATTCGGTATCAATCGTGAACATCACGCCCGAAGAGCCTAAATCGGAGCGCACCATTCTCTGAACGCCGACCGAAAGAGCGATAGAAAAATGATCAAATTTCTTGTCGACCCGATAAGAAATCGCTCGATCGGTAAATAATGAAGCAATACATTTTCTAACCGCCAGGAGCAGATCTTTTTCACCTCGAATATTCAAATAAGTTTCTTGCTGCCCGGCGAAGGAAGCGTCCGGTAAGTCTTCGGCTGTCGCACTGGACCGGACAGCGACGTCAATATTCTTAATTTTATATTCTAGTGATAATTCTCGATAGGCCTTCAGGATCGCTATCTGGAAATCTTTAGGCATTTCTGTTGCTACAATTAACTTCCGGATAGCGGCGCCACGTTTCATCAAGTCTCTGACGTTCTTAGTATCTAAACCATGCAAAATCTCTCTGATTTTTTTCTTTAAACCGGTAGAATCCAAAAAATAATTATAAGCTTCGGCCGTAGTCGCAAAACCATTAGGAATCTTCAAGCCTTTTTTAGTTAATTGCCCATACATTTCTCCCAGGGAAGCATTCTTGCCTCCCACTTGAGGAACATTCTTAATAGATAGCTCCTTAAAAAAATGGACAAATTTGTTTTTCAACATAAAAAATTATTTTTAATTTATGTTTTAATTATAACACAAACTTTACTTTATAAGAATAATTGTTTAATATAAAAAAAGGCGGACGTGGCGAAACTGGTAGACGCACTAGCCTTAGGAGCTAGCGGGGCAACCCTTGAGAGTTCGAGTCTCTCCGTCCGCACATGATAAGTTTTCTTCATACTTACCAGCCTCAAGCCATTTTAGTTTCTTTCGGGCCAATCACTATCTATTGGTACGGACTTTTTGTGGTCGCTGGCATCAGCGCGGCTCTAGCTGTAACTCTCTGGCTAGCCAAGCGTCACGGACTAACCGGCAATATCATTTTCGATCTAGCCTTCTGGTTAATTATAAACGGCATTATTGGCGCCCGTCTTTATGACGACCTATTACAACTTCCTTATTATATAGAGCACCCCGGACAAATCTTAAAAATTTGGGAAGGCGGGTTAGCTATCCACGGCGCGATTATCGCCGGACTCACGACAGTCTGGTTTTTTGCTAAAAAAAGAAAAATTTCTTTCTGGCAATTAACAGCCGTAATTACCCCGGGATTAGCTCTGGGCCAGGCGATAGGCCGCTGGGGAAATTATTTTAATCAAGAGATATTCGGGCTCCCGACGACTTTACCCTGGGGTATCCCGATCGCCCTACTCAATCGACCTAGTCAATATATAACCAGCTCTTATTTCCAGCCCACATTTTTATATGAAAGTCTGGGCTGTTTATTGATCAGCTTTATTCTACTGGCTTACAATATATATATCTTTAAAAAGGGACGGACAAAAACACATTCTTACATTTGGGTCGTGGCGCTTTATATGATATTATACTCTATATTAAGATTTAACCTGGAATTTATCCGTCTCGACGAAACGCCCGCTTGGTTCGGGCTACGCGCCCCCCAAATTATCAGCTTAATTATTATTATTGCCGCCTGTCTATTACTATTTCTTAACCATCATGCCCGCCAAGCCCGCCAAGAAAAAAATCTCTCGTAAAAATACCGGACGTTTATCCGTCTTATATTGCCTCGGCCTATTATTAGCTGTCTCTTCGGCTTTACCGGCCTATATCCAATCTAATTTCTTAGGAGAATTCGTTAGCGTTCAAACCGTTAGCCTTTTTTTCGTCATCGCTAATTTTTTAAGCGTCATGGCGATTTTATCATTTCCCTCTCTAATTAAGACTATTACTAACTATTTTGCGACTAAAGCGGTTCTCGCTGTTTATCTCGCCTCTCTTTTCGGCCTATCTTTAGCGACGGGCGCCGGACCAGCTCTAGTATCAATTACCCTCTTCACCATAACTTCCAGCTTGATCTGGATCAATATGGACGTCCTCATAGAAAGCTTCTCAAACAATAAGGCTACTGGTAAAATACGAACGATTTATTTTACTTTTATCAATATCGGCTGGATACTATCTCCGCTCCTGAGCTCCTACTTAATCGAAAAAGGGCAATATACCTTAACTTTTCTAGTGGCTGCTTTTATGGTTGTCCCCTTTTATCTGGTTCTAATATCACAAGGCAAGAAATTAAAAGATCGAGTCGAATATCAAAAAGAAGATCTACCGGTAACTCTGAAAAAAATGTGGAATAATAAGAATCTGCGCGGCATCTTCTTTGTCGCCCTTTTGCTCTCATTATTCTACAGCTCCGCAGTTATCTATATCCCTATTCATCTGCACCGCAACCTAGGAATGGACTGGCATTCTCTCGGCATCATCTTTTCTATCATGCTTATTCCTTTTATTCTGATAGAAATACCGGCCGGAATTATTGCCGACAAATACCTGGGGGAAAAAGAGTTGCTCTTTGCCGGGTTTGCTATCCTTATTACCTCCCTCTTCTTATTTTATTTGATTAAAACTCCTAATATTTGGATCTGGGCAGGCATTCTATTTTTAAGCCGGACCGGCGCCGCCCTAATAGAGGCGATGCGAGAAACTTATTTTTTTAAGATTATCGACGTTGAAGAAGTTGGTTATATTAATATTTTCCGCGCTACCACGCCTCTAGGCTATGTCGTCGGAGCCGGACTAGCTGTTTTGATCACAAATTTCTTTCCTTTAAATTACTTATTCTTGTCTGTAACGATCGTCATGCTTTCTGGTTTTTGGTTTACCGCCTCTATTAAAGATACGAAATAAGAAATAGAAATGATTGACCAAATCATTATTTTACGCTTAAATATAAAGGATAATTTGGCGGGTATCGTATAGTGGTTATTACCTAAGGTTTCCAACCTTATGAGAGGGGTCCGATTCCCCTTACCCGCTCACGGATCAAAAAAGAACTCAATTTTCGAGTTCTTTTTTTATATAATCGTATCCTAACGATCGTCAAATCCACAAGAATCACACTTCTTAAAATATTTTATTTTTTCTCTCTAACTACTAAACTAATTAAAATTATCAGGAATGTTATATGTAAAAAAAAGTCAGTCGGACTAGTCTGAAAAACAAACAATTCCCCGGCCCGCCTAACGATATCATAGCCATTAATAACTAGTCCGCGCATTAAAGCAAAAAGTAAAAAAATCGACAAAAAAATAGAAATTGATTGTAAATATTTATTAAACAAGAGAAAAAACCCGGCTCCTATCTCAAAAAAAATTAAAAAATATGATAAAAAATACGGTAATTGTAAATCTTTTAACTCTACGGCGGCCGCAGCCGGATTAAATATCCTAAAAACTCCCGCCGACAAAAAAACAACCGCCATAAAGATCCTTAATATATCTTTTGGCTCTTTAATTATGCCTCTAAATTTAATATTTCCCAAAATCATATTTGACGATTTTTTTCTTAATTCTAAAGTTAAATAAAGTAAACAAGGCCATACAACCCCATTTTAATCCAACGGTCAGTCCGCCTTCTTTCTGCAGGCGACGCGAGGAATAAAGAATCGGCAGCGTCTTGATCATCCGAAATTTCCCCTGTTTAGAAATGCGGTAGCAATAATCATAATCCTCGGCGACGTAGATGGTCGGGTCGAAGCCGTGGATTGCCTCGTGTGCCACGCGCCGAGCCAAGATTCCGGCGCCAATCGAGGCGGGGGCAAAATACTGACGAACAAAACAAAAAAAGTTATAAAGACCAGAATAAATATTATAACTAGGCTTATTAGGATTAAAACTAATATAGAAACCGGCACCAACTAACCCCTGATCAGTAAATTCGGTTACTACTCTGGATAAAAAATTATCTTGCAAAATAGTATCCGCATCCAAAAACAATAGGGTCTCTCCGCGCGCAACAGCGGCGCCGTTATTACGTTGCCAAGAGGGATGATGATGCTCATTATCGACGACCATTTGACAACCACTACTGGCCGCTATCTCCATGGTCTTATCAGTCGAACCGCCGTCAGACACAATAATCTCATAATCAGAAAATTCCTGACTGCGGATAGAGTTCAATAAAACCGGCAGATACTTTTCCTCATTCAAGGTGGGAATGATGATAGATAACATAGATTAAAAAATTGTTCGCGCTAAGAGCCAATATTCGGGATGACCATTTTGGTACTGATAGTACCACCATTCTACGCCCCAAAGATAGGTCCTGCGAAAATTAACATTAATAGCATACTGTAAATTAGCCTTGAATTGCTCCAAATTGAATGACTTGTCCGCCTCGGCTTCAGACAGATAAATTATACTGCCGTTTGGAACCCAGGGTTCGGCTTGTAGCTCTACAATAATCCTATTTTCCGGCTTTACTCCAGCTAAAGTTGCCTTTAATCTATAAAACCAAGCCGGGATCGGATACCTAATATAACCGGAGGATGCGCCCCAAACCACGCGATAAAGAGTGCTACCGAAAATATCAGCTAATTTTGCTTCTTTCCGCCACCAACTCAATTCTCCGGTGGCCGATATTATGATCGGGCGACTATCAGATGATTTTAATGTCTCCAGTTCCTTCTTAAAAAAATTTTCATCACTGAAAGGGCAAACGCCAAAAGCATCAAAGAATGGTTCGTTCTCTAGTTGCCAATAAATTACCGCCGCATTATCTTTGTAATGATTAGTCACTTCCTTTATCATATTAATCGCCTTGGCCTGCGTATTGGCTAAGCTCTTTTGATTTGTCCATCCCGGCGCATGACATTCTGGCCAACGCGGCAAACGCCAACCGATATTAGCAATAAATTTAACATTTCTTTTTGCCCCCTCAGCGATAATATAATCATAGTCCCTAAAATCAAAGCGACCCTCTTGCGGTTCAATCTCATCCCAATAGATAGGCAGCCTTATTTCTTTAACTTGGAGATCATCTAATATAGCCAGGTAAACCTCCTGCCAGTCCAAACCGATTTCCCGACAAAATTTCTTAGAAAAAGTTACACCAAAAAATCCCTTTTCAGGCTGCAAATTTTGCCGCCAAGGGTAATTATCGGCAATTTTGACAAAATATATTGAAATCAAAAAGATAATCAATAAACCAATAAATACCTTCGGTCCTAATTTTTTAAAAATAGTCATAATAAAACGAAGGTTAAAAAGCGATCAGGTACAGTCCACCGGTTATCAGAACGACGGCCGCTGTCTTTTGCATAATAATACGCCAAGAAAACGTTTCTTTTAATAATTTTGGAGCGAGTAAGGCCAATACGGTACTAATTACTAAAAGAAAAACATATTGAACCCCCTGCAAGGCGTTAACCAGAACGACCGACCCCAAAGAAATCGCGTAATTCTGTAAGAGAAAACCTAGGGATCCCACTCCCTGGTTCAAAAAAACTAAAAATTTATTTTTCTTTCCGCTTGATCGGCTAAACATCGCACGGATAACACGACGATCGTCTTTATTAATTAAAAATAATAAAACAAATAAAGCGGCGCCCAGGCGATTCCAGATAAAAGCGCTAATAAACGGCTGATCGAGATAAGCCTGTTTAGTACTCAGAAAATATAACGAGTAAACCAGGGCCGCCGCCACAGCTAACCAGACTCCACCACTAGGAATAATCTGGGATAATTTTAATTTATTCAAAATCCGGAATAAATAACTGCGAGGGGTAGGCAAGAAAGCAATAGTAAAGATACCAGTCAACATCAAGGCCAACCCGGCTAATTGATTGCTGGCAAATTTTTCGGCAAAAAACAAAAAGGAAAACAAAAAAGAAAATATCGGAGTTAAGCCGCCGATTAGAACCAGGACTCGAGAAGCTTCGCCGCGAAATAGAGCTTCATACAAGAGCCATAAAGCTACGGCAAAGATAGCCCCATTGAACAGATTTAAAAATAAAGCAAAATAACCCGGCCAAGATAAAAACCAAGGAGAGATCACGAGGGCCGCCAAACCCATCATACAGGCGATAAAGGCATAAGCTCGACTATTTCTTATCAATTTCTCCACCAAAAATTTATCTAAGAGGTTAGAGACGGCTAAAATAAAATAAGCGGATACGGCCACGGCAAACCATGACATAAAATAAGATTATTTTTATAATTTAAGCGCTATTTTTTCAATGTTATAGGTACCCATTTGCTCGG
>Ga0209016_1001255_pt1 | contig 21284 bp, 27 predicted proteins | sample EPASupsiteSAE305_FD_187265 | JGI IMG/M metagenome (GOLD analysis project Ga0209016, IMG submission 187265) | Bioremediated contaminated groundwater microbial communities from EPA Superfund site, New Mexico - SAE3-05 (SPAdes) (version 2) | ecosystem: Environmental > Aquatic > Deep subsurface >...
AGCGTATCTTTAGCCATTGTAACGCCAAAAATTGCGCCTAAACCTCCGGCAAACTTTTTGAACATTCCACTTAATCCACCAACCTTTTTTCCCACTGCGTCAAGAGCGGAATTGGAATTATTTTTTGCATTAATATCTATGTTAAGTTTAGCCATTTTGCTTTAATTTCTCCGCTAATATTTCCGCATGTTCATTAACAATATTGGGGTTAATTCGTATCTGTTCATAAGTTGGTTTATAACGTTCTGGATATGTAATTTGCCACGGTTGCAATAAGCCTTTTTCTGCTCTTTCTTCACATTCAGCCATAACAGCATCACCAGAGATATTATCTTTAGGTCTTGATATGCCACGCCCTTTAGAATCGTTCCTGAGAAAATCAATAGCTTCTGCATGACTTATAACAGTTAATGGCGTTTCCCATACAGCTTGATGATAGTTAATATTAAGCAATGCACAAGCTCTTGTAGCATGTGGAACTATGAATGTAGAACCAAAGAGGAAACCACTTTCCGGCAAGCTGGAACCAGTACCCGAAGGTATCATCTTGAAGCCGCTTATTGCTGTTTCAATTTGCGTATGAAAGTTAATTTTAAGTTGATCAAAATGATTTTCAAAAGCTGATTTATTTGCTTTAAAAAATTTAACTGCTTCAATGTCAAGTTTAATATTCAAATCAATAACAGCAGAATCTTTTTTGTCCTCTTCAATAAACTCTAAAACGCATTTTAAAGCATTATAACGCTCATTAATGATAACCAAAGCTCTTGCCCATGATATTACAGAGGCAACAGTTGGATTATGCCAGCATTGACTATCTATCAATTCTAATAATGAGAGTGTTCCCAAAGTAAGTGGTAAACATGCCGGAGCCTTAGTCTGTAATGATGTATTAAAACAAGCAAGTAATTCAGCAGTATAATCAACTGCCTCATTAGTTGTATGGTTATTCCACCACCATTGCGGAATTAAGACTTGTACCGGCATTATTTAATTATGCTCCTGTTGTAGTTGCAGGAACAATTACTTTTTTGGTAATTGAAACTTCATTATAACCGTCAGTTTTTTCAGTTACTTCATGACTTATAATGACTTCTTCTGCTGAAACTTGACCAGCTAAAGCAGAGTTTACGATATTAGTTGAATTAGCAACAAAAGTTTCTGTAATTTCTTGTGAAGCGTTATGAGTTGTAAATTCAACGGTGTTATTTTTGTTGTCTTTGCGTTCGGCAACATCGACCTTAGAAGAAGTTGTTCTTCCAGTTTGGTCTATTTCTGGGTCAGAAACGCCAGCGGGTAAAAAGCTCATTTTAAATGACTCCTATTATGGGGTTGTTATTTCTGGAACTATTGGAATTTCTCTGAATAAAATTTCAGCAGAAATTGATTTAATTATATGTGAATTATTTTCACTTCTTTGTGTTGCAGTTTCCTTAATAAAAAATCCATCAATAGCAAAGCCATATAAGGACTTATCACCTTTGGAAATAGCAGATAAAACGGTTTGAACTGCATTAAAATTTGTATCTCTTTTTGTACCATCAGCATCGCAATTAATTACTCTTGTGCCAACCAAGATATTCAATGTTGTTTTCATGTATTTTAAACCTGAATAAATCGGGGCTGTACCATCAACACTAACTAGTATATAAGCATCTTTTTCAAAAACTGAATTATCTTTAATGTGATTGACTTCTAAAGAACCTGTAATTATAGTTGAATTCAACTTAATTAAGTCAATGAAATATTGTTCAATTGTATTATCTATAGTCATATCATTTATTCCATTTATCTTGAAGTTCTTTTGACAGTTTAGGAATTAAAACCTTCTCAAGTCTGTTAGTTGCTTTTTGAATACCGATTCTTGCTGATTCAGGAGCAATCTTAGATACATAATCGACTAAGTTTGTTATGGATGCAAATGGATTTTTACCAGACAAATTCATATCAACTTTTGAAACCTGACCTTTAACATTATTATCTGTGTTTTCAGGTTTACCGAACATTCCAAGAGCTTTTAACCAGCCTGATTTTGCGGCTCCATAACCTGGAATTTTTCCGCCTTTAACTTCTTGGTCAAAACCTGAAGTCTTAGAACCAAAGTAAGGAATAAACGACCATGAATTCAACTTTTTTGACCATGCTTTAAAAGCATATTTTATAATTTTTAAACGCTTTGAAATTAAAGTTTTGTCTGATATAAAATTGTTAGTCGTAAATGTTTTATTAGTATCAATATTTTGATATAAATATTGCCCTTTAGAATGCATACTTTTCATTCCAACAATTGGTCTGAATTTATATTTTTGTGCTAAACTTTTTGTACTTGCTGATGTTCCTGGCTTAGTTGCAACAGCCGCTGATTGAATAGCGGTGATTGCACTTTGTTTTACCAATGAACCCATATTTCTTGATGTATTTTCAGCAACAAAACTCAAAAGATTATTAAGCTTTTTTATATCATTTTGATTAACTTTGATTTCAGGTTTTATCATTATTAATTTTTTCCACCGCAATGAATCATTAAACAAGTATCACGCATAGATAATTCAGTTTTTATAACTCGATATGAAACATTATTTATGCTTATCACATCGCCAGTCTTTGGTTTATCAGAGGTAAAATCACTCGCAATTGTTCTGATGCTGAATTCATAACTTTGTATCAAGCCAGCATCGGAAAAATTGTCAAAGATATTAGCTTTTGACTTGAAGCCGGAAACGGTGACAGAGCCAAAGGTAATAGATACAGGGTCAGTTGAAATTAACTGTCTTATATTTGCTATTATTTTAGTTCTGTCAATCGCTTCCATGTTTCATTTACTCCGCAGTTGTAGTCGCAGGAGTAGTTGTCGTAACAACTGCATAGTCGTCTTTTACAGCTCCAGAAACAACAATTTTAATACCATTCCAATCCACAGGCCAAGGAGCAGGAGCTCCAGTTGCAGAAGTAGCAGTACGAGATTTCTGTAACAACTTCTGAGCATTAACAGACATCAAAATAAATCCGTTAGCTTTCAAAGCATTACGTCTATCAGAAGGAAATTTGGCGAACAAATCACTTAACAAATCATCATCAACTGATGTTACATTATAAGCCATCGCAGCACTGTATTTTCCAGCAACTTGCAAGCCCATATAACCAGTGATATTCTGAGAGTCAACGTTATACAATTTACCGGTTTCATCAGCGATAGGAACTTGAATAACTTCACCCATGTCAAACTGTCCGTCGTTACCAACGATAACAGCAACAGCATCTTCGCCTTTAATACCCATATATACATGAGTTCCGGCAGTAGAACCACCAGCATTAATCTTCATTTCATCTTGGATTAAATCATCAAGACCATCTGGACCATCTGCATCATAAGCAGTACCTTGGACCAAGCAGGTTTCGCCTTTAGAAACACCAGCATTAAAAGACTTCATAGCTTGTTTGCTGTAATAAACATCTTTACCTTTAGAAAAACCTTGACCGATTGCTACGTCACGAGTCCAAGAGCAATCCAAGAACTTTAATTCCACAGTCACTAACTTTTCAGTTCCGGCAGTATTGCTAACACCGTTATTCACAGTACGGAACGCAGCACCAGCAGCACCAGTTTCAACAGCAAATTTGTGCAGAATACCATTGCTTGCAGTATAAACAGGTAATTCAGCCATCAATTCAGAAGGTTGAACTAAATCAGACACATCAATTTCAGACAAGTTTTTGTCATTAAATTTGATAATACCAGCGAGGGTATTATCAGCCACAGGAGAACCATTAGTTACATTACTCATAAGTTTTATATATCCTATTTTTTGAGTTAATTATTTGTTTAATCTTCCGTTGACGAACAACGGCTTTTTGACTTCTAACGTTGAAGCCAAATTCATCTTAATCGGAGCATGAGATTCAGGAGCAATCTGAGTTTTCTTCAACTCTAAATTTTCATTTTCAAGAGCTAAAATCTTAGCTTCCATTGCTAAAACTTCCGGTGATTTTTCTTCAACTTTAGAAGCAATCACTTCTTCTAATTCTTTTACTTCGGAAACAACTTCTGAAATCACTTCAGATTTAACTTCCGTTTCAGATTTGATTTCAATCTTTTCTTCGGATTTAATTTCAATTTTTTCTTCTTCAACTTTTTCAACTTTTTCTTCTTCCACTTTAAGTCCCTCCATAATAGGGTTAATGTTTAGATTTATTTTGATTTCATCTTCAACTTGTAATTCATTTGTAAAGTTATCTAAGGCAGTTTCAAGCGATTCTACAGCATCAACTAAGCCAAGTTCTAAAGCATCAGCAGAACCCCATGAAGCACCTGTTGCGAGAGTTTTAACAGCATCTAAATCCAATTCCCTTCCGTCTGCCACAGTCTGCACAAACATCGCTGTAATGCTATCTATTTGATTCTTATATTCAGCAATACATGCATCAGATATAGCAACACCACTTGAACCTTGTCCTTTAAGTTCTCCGGAAGTTACAAGGATTGCTTTTATACCCTGCATTTCAAACGCTTTACTTGTATCATAAATGACCCCATAAGTACCGATAGAACCACAACGGCCAGCAGCATTAATACTGAGCTTATCACATTGTGAAGCAGTCCACATTCCAGCAGAATGACAGCTATCAGAGATATAACCATTTATAGGCTTTGAACAATCTTTAATAGTGTCAGCTAATTCAGCAGTTCCGGCAACATATCCGCCCGGAGTTTCAAAGACTAAAAATATGCCTTTAATTGTTTCATCAGAACAAGCTGTATTTATGCTTGAACGAACCGCCATTGTAGAACAATATCCTTCATATTGACTTACAGGCTTTTGCATTATTCCATTAACATGTATAATTGCAATTCCATCTATAACTTGATAATCGCCGATGTTGATATTCTCTTTTTCTTTTTCAAAATCATCATAAGATTTAATTGGTTGAATTCCATTTTTTATCATGGCAAGAGTAAATTGAATTGCAGAGTTTTCACACAAGACAACTTCCATTTTTTTATTTATATCATTCATTATTTTTGTTCTCCGTTTACCGTTATCGTTTTAGAATTCAACTTATCTGAATTGAAAGTTGTTTGTCCCGGTTGTCCAATCGTAACAATAATTCCGCTAGACTGAATATATTTTTGGGCTCTTGAAGCTCCTCTGAATATGTCATAAGCATTGTTACCACGCTTAGCCGTTTCAATCTCATAATTAGATAAACCACCACCGATTCTAGCAAGAGCCGCAGTAACTTCTTTGTCTTCATCCAACCAAGGCTCGGCTTGTGGCAACCAATTGATACTTTTTAAAACATCATTATAACTTAATTTTTTTGGTAACTTGATAGAGTTCTTTTCGATTAAATGAGGTAAAACCCATCTTGTTATAAGTTCTCTGATATATCTGTTTCTACGTTCAAAACGTTGCATACCAATTTTAAACTCTGCTCTTACATGTTTCATAACTGAATAACTTGAATCGCCTGGTTTGAAGAACTCATAAGGAATACCAAAACTCAACATGAACTTTCGTATCATAAGTTCTGAAAAATCTAAATATTCTGAACTTGGGGTTTTTGATTCAAACATCTCTACAGAATCACCGGGATTTAATTCCATCTTCATTCCAGCATCCATTTCAAACTGATATTTTTCACCAGTTGGAGCAGTATCAGAAGTACCATTAATAATATCTGATATTGGAGCATCTCCAAAACCTGAATTAATTGCATCAGATTTAAACGCTAATCCAAACATTGAATGCATCTTAACTTTGAGAAGTTGATATTCATCGATTTCCTTAATGTCTTGTGCAATATTTGCCGCTGCATTAAGAATAGGAATTCCTCTTAACTGATCAAATCGGAAAAAGTTTCCATCAAATATAATTGAATCAGCGGGGACAATTGCTTTATAATCATATCTATTAGGATTTGTAGTTGATTTAGAACAGATAATATAATTTGTTACTCTGCCGTAATCATCAAGTATAAGACCTTGTACAGCATCTTTTGCTATTGCTGGAACAGTACCTTTATTGTAGTTAACTTTGCAGTCAAGACTTCTAATATTATCGCCCTCAATTCCTTGAAGTTTATAATCATGAGTCTTTAACAGGGCACAATCACCATCAAGCGCAACACCTGAGGCCATAAGTGAAATTATTTTATCAAAATCATGTTTGCCACCTACATCGCAGTTCACCGGCAACATCCAATCTGCCATAGCCCACTCAATATTATCATCAAGAACAGCATCACCAGTAGAACTTTGGAAATAATGGAAAGTAGAATAGTCCAAGAATTTTTCAAACGCCCATTTAGCCATAATGTCATTACGAATTAAATCATAAATAGTTCCTTGTGCTCTATCTCTATGACGTTGATTGTAAGATATAGCTTCTGTACTTTTTCCGGTTCTAGTGTTCTTACGTCTGCCCTTATCTTTAACAATATCATAAGAACCAGTAGAAGGACTTGAATACATTGTTTCTGCTCGAAGCTCGGCAATTTGTGCGGCTGATTTAAGTCTTTGCGGAATAATAGCCGGAACGTTTAAATTTTTATTATTGTTTACCATGCTGCACCACTAAAGTTAGCTTTTGAAACTCTTGGTTTTGCACCAGTTTCATTAGCATGTTGTAAAATTAATTGTTTACGTTCTGCATAAAGAACATTCAAAGGAGCATATTGCATAGTTACTCCGTCCATCGTGTAATTCTGTACTCCTGACTCAACGGCTGTTATAGCTGTTTGATTAGCTGACAGTTGTTCAAGAATAGTCTTCGGTTGTATTGTATCAGGCATATATTATATAGTCCTTATTTTGCGTTATTTTGCATTCATTATGATAAACGGATGTTCACAGATTCCGCATACATATCGTTTGGAAAATGGATAACTGTTTGTCATTCGGATATTATCACTTATTACATGACAATGAGGACACTCCATTTCATCGGCTTTTTTGCCATATATCCATTTATTTGCATAATCATCAAATGACACTTTTTGATGTGTCATTAATACTTTCTTAGCTTCAAGAATATCTTTCATTTTCGACTTCAACAGTAAATCTATCTGAGGGGCATGTAATCGTGCATTTGCATTATTCATTACTATCTTGTGCATTTCTTTTGCAGTATCAATATCAATAGGTAAGTAATACAGATTGCGTATGCGATTATACCACACCCCTATATAATCGTTCTTGTTTAGATTATAATTGGAAACAGTCTTCAATAAATGTGCACATTCATAGTCAAGCAGTTCAACTTTTCCGCCTATTAATCTCATTGCCATGCTGATAGTTTCTTCATCAAGACCCCAAGCAACACCAAGTTTCCACGGCTGTCCAATCTTATCATAAGATGATTTTCTGAAACCATAACAAGCACCCATTACAGAGGCAATTTCACCACAAGTTTTTTCTTTTCTCCATACTGCTGATAAAACCCTGTCATTGTCTTTTTCTTCTTGTACCCATAACAAATCAGCGCCGTAATAACAAGCCTCATTGAATGACATATTTTTATTATGATAACATTTCAAACAACACAGAATATCTTCATTTTCTGCAATATAATCAGCCATTAAATCAAGGGCATTAGGTTTAAAACGCATGTGAGCATCACAAGTAATTATAATCTCGTTTTGTGCCTGAATAACGCCTAAATGTCGGCTGTAAGATGTTCCATAGCCTTTAATATCTTCAATATGAATAACTTCATCACAATGCTTTTGCGTCTCTAAAATATTTTGTTTTGTCTCTTCAAAATTTTGTTTTTCATTACGTTCAGGAATTACAACAGAAAATTTAGTCATTTAACTTCCATACTCCCAGTTTCTTGTTTCCTGAATCAGTAATAAGATTTAATTCATAAAACTGAATACTTTTAGCATGTAAATCTTTTGAATTTTCTTTAGCTTTTACAATTGCATCTGGAACTATATCAGCACCGATATAATCAATATCATTTAAAGTTAAATATCTCATCCAATTCAAATCACCGCATGGAATATCAAGCATGGATTTTATATTTAATTCAGTAAAAACTTTTGGTAATTCAGCAATAATATTTTCTGTTTCAACTAAGTCAGAACCTGTACCACTTCGGCTTTCACGTCCACACCATAAATTGCCATTGAAAATAGTTTTAAATATTTCTTTTGTTTCCATATTAACCTCAATTATAATTTCTAACTTGAACTTGTTTTCTTGGAGCAGGTCTTCTAGTTGGGATTGAATCGGGTTCTAATCCGGCAAGATTTCCAATTACACAACACATTGTTAATACATCTGAGAATTCATTCTTAGTACAGGAATTCCATTCATACACCATCTTTCCTTTGTGTTCATACATATCCAACAGGAACTCAACACAAATTTGTTCAGCAAATGTTCGGTGATTTTCTGTAGAATCTCCAAATAAACTAATTGACTTGGGAGCTCCGGGACTCAACAGGAATAATCGTTGCATAAATAAATGCCAAGCATGAGAATCATAAGGAGCATGTTGAATAGAATAATTCTTAATATCCACAGATAAATGACAGTTTGTTCGAGGACGGCCAACTAAGTTTTTTGTGTTGAAATCCGGCTTAATGTATTGATTGCTTGAGTGTCCGCGTAAAGGAATTAATCTGAATGAATATTTATTCTGATAGTTATAACAAAACTTATAAACCGGAGCAGTAAATTTATTTCCGTCTATACCGATAATTTTAACCTGTGGATATTTGTTCTGAATCATTTCAGTAAATCCAACTAATCCCTCAAAGATTGCTGTTGCGTCGTTGGTTTGGGAAGTCTTTGAATCATATAACGGCTGATTGTTTCCTGGATAAAAACCATAGTCAACAATGTAACCACAGAAATCATTCCGAAAAGCAACAATAGTCCATGAAATTGCGTAGTAGTTAATATCTACACAGCATATAACGAAAGGACAATCAAGAGGTATTTGACCGCGTTTAAACCCATTATATTGATTCATTATCTGAGGTATTGTAAGTCTATGTAAATCAGTATTCTTTTTCGTCGGTTTGTTTTGACATTCACAACTGAAACTATCTATTCCCATCTCAAAGAATTTATTCATAACATGTTGTTTATCTGAGACTTCATTTTCAAAATGAAAACCTTCCCACATAACTTTCATTCCTTCATCCATAACTTCACGATTAGCAATATAAAAACCATTTGAACGAGGTGTATTTTGTATTGAATCTTCTTGAGAACTTTGATTTTCTAACTCTGTCAGATATATATTTTTGTAGTTTTCCCAAAATGTCATATTTGTTGGCCAGTTAATAATCATTGAATGCTTTTCGCCTTGCCATTCAGGATGTTTTTCACGAGATAAAAATCTATCTGCCAAGTCGTTTTCTTTGATAATTGTACATGCCATTTTGCAAGCTATTTTCTTATCCTGTCCGGCAAGTCCAAGAATTGTTCCTGTAATGATTTTTTCTCTTTTGTTGTTCTGCATATCTGAGCTTGCTGATTCATCATTCTGAGGGTCGTCGATAATCACAAGGTCAGGTCTTCTAGGTTGTTTTCCATCGGCTGGTTTATGCTTCATACCTCTTCGTACACGTTCAATTGTAACCACAATAAAACAACTTCCAGAAGCATCAGAACCGTTAATTGTAGGAAATACTAATCTTCCTTTACCCCACTTACTGAATGTTCTTTTCCCTTCAAAAGTTTGACCGTTTGCCCTGGTTGCATTTCCTTCAAGAGCTTGTATTGGAAAACAGATTTCCGGAAAGTCTTCAAGTAGAAGTTCATTAGTTTCATATTCATTTTTAAAAGCGTTTAAAGATTGTTCTACATCTGCACCGGACTCAACTACAGCAACAATAAATTTTCTGTGTCCATAGTTAATAGCCCACTCAATAGCAACCTCGTTCATTGTTGTCTTGCCGGAACCACGAGGCATTGCTTCTGCCTTAGTTCCACCGTGAAGTATTATATTTTCTGTATCTTTAATACTTTGAATATGAGTTTCTGAAAATTTCCTGTAAAAAGAATTCTGATGATAAGTCAGCATGTATTGAAGTAAGTCATATCTGCAAGCATCTTTTCTAGCTTGATTAACTACTTGTGGCATATCTCCAATGTCTTGAGCTGCTTTTCTCTTTGCCTTCATTACAAGCGCCTGAGAATCTCTATATGTTGATTTAGATTTAATCTGAGGTTTTGGTAAAAGTGCTTGAGAATCTTGATAAGAAATTAAAGGTTCTGATGCAGTTGAGTCTATTACTTGTGCATATTGATTATCTTCTTCAGTAAAGAATGTATTTAAATCAATCTCTTTCATAAACCTCTTTTATTTTTGCAACTGCATTTGAACACTTAAAACATAAACAAGGCAGTAATTTTTCTAATATTTTTACTACTGCTTGATTTTCAACTTCATCAATATTAACAGGTTCTCCTTCAAGTGGAATCAGACATATTTTCTTTGATGTTTTAGTTATGATAAAAATCTTATCATCGAGTGTTAAGAGGCAACTTTGCTTCTTTAATTCTCTATTAATTTGCTGGCGTAAAGTATTGTATTTAATATTTAACAAATCAGCAATTTCTTTTACTTCATAAATTCTATTATTCATTTTAACATGTTACTTTGTATTATGTTACAGATTTTAAATATCTAACTAACTGTGTAAATCTCGTGATTTCGACAGTGTAAGGTAGTATTCACTTTGTCCAACGGAACCTTACACGGGGGGGCACCCTATGGCCTCGCCCTCTATAGATGCTATGATGTTTAGATATGAAGCAGCCTTAGAACGTGTTTTAAAGCATTCTAAGGCTGTGATAGTGTTATCTGTGATAAGATACTTAGGTATTGATTATCTATACTGTATGGTTATGTTAGTTTACTTCCTTTACCGCCTCGATAATACATTTCAGAGTGTTTCATCAACATATTATTAAGCCAATAATATTTTTTTGATTGTTCATTTATTACTGTATAAACATAAGATCTTTTGTGTTTGATATTTTGTTCATATTTTTTTTTATCTTCTATTAGTTCATTATAGTCTAACGAAATTAAAGGAGTGTAAGGATATACTATTTTTGCTATATCTGTATATGATGATGGATATACGCCAACATAAGTAGATATAATATCATATTTGATAGGACAATGTTTTGTTTCAATATATATTTTGTTTAAGTCTTTAAGAATAATAAAGAAGTCTCTATCGATTAAATTATATTTATCTTCGTTATCATCTGGATTGCTATGACATTCATCATATATTAATTGAATATCTTCTTCTGACATATTATCTATATCTTTGAGTTTATCCGGTAACATTGAGCGAATATGTTTAATGAAGCAAATCATTTCGTCTTTTTCTTCTATTGTCATTTTTAGACCTCTTATTTTTAAAAGTTTGTTTGTTTTCCTATGTAACTTTATAAGATATTTATATATAAACTTATTCCAGGATGTTTAAATGCTGTTTATGAGTGATTTGGAGTGCAATAGAAGCATTCCGTTGAAGTTCTAAGGTGAATGAATTAGAGGTAAGAAATGATTAGTCTGTATATCTTAAATGTAAATTCGATGAAGCAGCGTTTTAGATAGATAATCATTGAAGTTTTATAGCCTCAATCATAGATTTACAGTCTTGAATAGCAAATTTAATGATTTGAAGTGTTGGATGATTAGTTATTGCTTCTTCATGATATATGCCACGCAATAAACGAACATTATTAATTAATTCTTTGTTTACTTTGCCATTATGAATATGAAATAAGGTTCTATTGTCATAATCATTCAGGTCGATATGAATGTTATATTCAATGTCATTGTAGTTTATTTTTTGACCAGCAGGAACTAAACGAACTGAAACATTTTTTCCAAAATGAATATAGAATTTATATTCTTGAAAATATACGTAGTGATTATAATCTTTTTTATTTCTTCTTACTACGATTGATTTATGAGTTAATTTTAACCAATCATTATCTAAGTGTTCACCGATAATTTCAGATAAGTTTATTAATCCTTCTGATATATCGATTAATTTTAATATTGAATTATCAATTGCTTTCATGTTCAATCTCAAATCCTATTGTTTTATTCTTTTTAGATTTTAATTCTAATGATGAAAAGAATTCTGAATAATGGTTTCCCTGGCACCACCAGTTAAGGCCATAGCTTGCAACATGTTCTTCACCGGAAATAGTGATTGAAACTACTGTTGCGATTATATCCGGATAGATTTCTATTTTATCGCCAATTTCTGCATATAATTTAATTGTTTTCATGGGCGATTTATTCCATATTCACATTTACAAGTCTTTTCAGTTGTTGAAGTCTCTTCTAATACTGCTAAATCATTGATAAGTTCAGAAAGTTTATCTGATGCGGTTTTTAGCATTTCAAGATGTATATTCAGGTTATAAACTATATTATCTTCACTGTCTTCAAGTATATTCGCATGTACTTTATTTAACATTCTATTAACCAATAATGCTTGGTTCAATATGCTTTGTTTTGTCATTTTTCATTTACCTCTGTTTATTAATTTTTTAATTGTTTATACTTACATGATTATAAGAGATTTATATAGTGATGTTTAAACGGTCGTTATGATTGATTAGAAGCGTTTTGGGCTCACTTATCACTTATCTAAGGTGAATACTAAGGTTAGTAAGAAAAAACCTCTAAGCACTTACTTGGAAGGCAGTATTCTTAGAGGTTTTTTTCAACACATTAAAAAAGGAGATACTTAATTATATAGAACAAAATGAATATTTTTAAAAATTTATCCAATAATCAAGGAAATATTTTTCCATTGGATGATTCAAAGTAAATTTAATCTTATTCCATTCAGTAAAATCTATATTACGTTTAATTAAATTTTCACCCCATGTTATAAACTGTAGATTGTTTAAATCATTTAAACCACCTTTAGAAATTGGTGTTTTATGATCTAAGCTAGGTTTATAATTATTATCATCTTGATTATTTATCCAATTATTATAAAGGAAATTGAATTTCATATCATAATAATACATTTCAATAAACTGAATATATATTTCAGTTGTCCAATCTTTACAATAACGTTTTTGTATTGCTGAATGATTTAAAAAGCTTAATTTATCAATATTATTAAATTGATTTGCCCATTCTAAAGATATATTATATTTTTTGGTTCTTGTTATTATCATTTTCCTTTTTGTTTCTTCCGATGCTTTTTGTCCTAAACGATATTTATTTCCTCTACTTGCATTACCAATTTTTATTTTAGCTTCATCTGATTGCTTTATACCTTTATGAGCTAAACTAATTCTTTTTCTAATTTCATCTGTCATATTTTGTTTTTTGGTTTCACTAATTTTCTTTTTTGTTTCTTCTGAAAGCGGTTGTTTTTTTATACCTTTAGTAGCTAAACTAATTTTTAATTTTTGTTCATCCGACATTTTAAAACCTTTATGAGATTCACTTATTTTCATTTTAGCTTCTTCTGATTGTTTTGAACCTTTTATCATTTTATCACCTGTAAATAAAAATACCTGATTAAGTAAGAGCAAAACCCGTCAATGATATAAACGGCAATTACAAAATCAGGTACTAAATTTTTAAATTCAATCATTATTTTTTAAGCAGTTTTGATGCTTTCAGAAGCATTATACAAAACATTTTTATTTCCAATTTTTTAATTTTTGATTTATTTTGAAGAATGTTGAAGAATTCTTAATATGAATAGAAAAGTTCTCCATGAGTTTCTTGTATGGTCTTCTTTTATTAGTTTCTTTGGCATATTTAAGTCCAAGGTGACTGGAAGACATTTTTTCACGTGTAGAATCTTCAACAGGCTTTCTGTTCTCTGCTGCCTTCGATATAGCGGCGCGATGTTCGGGACTTGGTTTGCCTTCAATCAATAATTTTAAAAACTTTGACTTCATTTTATTCCTTTGATTATATTATATGCAGATTATTCAAAATCCGGACACTAAAAAAGCTATCAGGTGTTTAGTCTGATAGCTTTAATAGCTAAGGAAAATGTATCATGAGTGTATCAACAGCGAACAAAAAATCTTACTAAATTGTTATCTGTTTACACATTATACAAATTATTAGATTTTAGGACGGCATTTATTTATTTTATTCTGAATTTTTTCAATTAATACTATTTTAAAGTTTGCTTGATTCTCTGTAAGGTTCTTTTTTCTCCACAGATTTTTAATAAATTTACGTTCATATTCATTAATAATATCCAACTTCAATAAAAATAAAGTTGTTTCTGCATTAGGTAATTTGCCTTTCAATAATTTCTTTAACCCGGAACAAATTAATTGACTTTGTAATTCAGGCATAAATTTCTTAACACAGACATTTCCAACGTGTAGAATATTATCATTAAGTCTGTTGGTGATTGTACATTGTTCATATATCGGATAATGTCCACAAGCACAAGTTTCAGCTTCGTTTAAGAATTTTATATTGGATAAATACCATTCTAATCTTGCATTGTCCCAGTCTGTAGCTTGAGACAGTTCTAAAATTGCTTCAATCAATTTAAATCCGTTACTTTTTTCTGTTTCATTCTGCATGTTAATTTTCTCCATTATTATTTAATTTTACATTCAAAACCATCATTATAACGCTTATAAGTATCTGCCATAACCTCTCTCAATTTAGATTCAAATTTCTTGTCTATAATAAAACTGTCATGAACAGGTAATACAGGTATATTAATTTGAGCAAAGTGGTTACAGATACTCAATGCCATCTTGCTATCAAGGTTCTGCAATTTAATCCCAATATCAGAACCGATAAACTGAGCTATTGGAGCATGATATGCTTTAATTTTAAGTAATAAGTCATTCAAATCTGTTTCATTCATAACTTTCAGCAATTCAATCTCTTTTTGCTTTTTATCCGGCTTTTTATTTAAATCATAATGATATTCATTCATAGCTAATATTGCTTTACGTTCTGTTTTTGCATTGATTAATACCAATAAAAATTGTTTAACTAAAGGGCGTAATTCAGCACTTACAAAGGCATAAGGGTCTTGGCTATACTGAATGTTAATTAAGGCGTAAAGCATGTTTATATGCAATCCTGAATAGTCTAATTCAACAGTTTCATTCTCATTAATTAATATCTTAGAGCGTTCATCTTTGCTTAACTGTTGGTGTCCGATACTGCGAGCTACTTTTGAATATAATCTTCCGCCGCATTCAAATGAACTACGATTGAAGATTGAGGCAAGGCGAGGAAATAAACGAGTATTTTTATTTTGAATTATAGTATAAAAATAATATCTTTCATAAAGTTTATTTATTGATTTAATCTTTTTTTTTAAGTCTTTGGGTGCTGTATTATCTCTGAACCATTTTTCATGCTTTTCATCATCTCTTAAGATAACAACATCACCGACTTTAGTTTCTATCATATCGTAGTTAAATTTTTCAAATTCTGAATACAATTTAGAATGAGCCCAATAGCGAGATACAAAACCATTACCGTCTTCACTCTGGAAACCTGCTTTAAATCCAATATATCCATTTTCAACTAAGTGATCCAATACATGCAATAATGTGTCTTTCTTAATATATTGAAATTTAAAATTCTTTTTATCTTGATAGAATTCTCTGCTTTTAGGTATTGCTATACACTTATTGCACATGAACCCGACAAAGAAATTACAAACCAACATCTTAATATAATCTTTAGTATCATATCGGATGTCTTTATTTACATGTTTATCAAATTGAAATTCTAAATATATAACTTCAACAATCTTCTTGATTTCTTCATGTTCTGAATACTTGTAAAAATCAAGGAATATACTTTCTTTGTATAATTCGTAATAATAAAATAAATCTTCATACTTTAACATAATAAATTTTCCTTTGTTGTTTATTTGTTTTCACATTCTACAACTAAGAATGAATTATAAGAAAAAGTTACAGAGATATTTATTTCTACAGCTAACGCTGTGTTAATAGTGCACTTCTCTGACAAGCCGAGAAGTGAAATTGAACTTTTTGACGTTCTCTTTTTAAACCTCTTAAAAAAAGTTCTGTTATTAAAAAAAAAAACTTAATATAGACAGGGAATATGAGGGATAGTATATACATATACCAATACGGATACAGTAGCATATATGTTTTTAATCAATTTTAACCTCAAAAACTCAATTTAAAAATTAGAACTAAACTTATTATTTTAAAGGGTGTTTTAAAAGCCTTTTTAAAGGTGACAAAAAATGTTTAATTTCTATTCCGGGCACTGGAATAGAACTAGGAACAAACGGAACGAAGTGAAGTTTAAACATACTATAAAAATATTCAATCAATATAAAGAGAATAGAGGCTATCCTGGCTTAATCTTAGGTAAACTACTTAGGTCCGCAGCTCTAAGCGATTGCGGTGCCTTTAAACACTCTTGATACTGGTTTAAAGAGAATAATTGAAATAAAAATAAAACATACTATCCAAATTTTAAATATTTTTGTATTAATGAAATCAGAAGCAGTTTTAAACTGTTCGACGAAATGAAAAACTCATAAACATAAGGAAATCTTAAAATGAGCGATTTAATTAAGAAGTTTGATTTTGAAGGTAAAACCATTAGAACAACTATTATCGACGGTGTTGCATGGTTTGTAGCAAAAGATGTATGTGATTATCTTGAACTTAAAGATGCAAGACAATCTGTTGAAGCATTATTACCAGCAGAAAAGCTGGACGGTAAATTTTACGTCCAGGGTCAAAACCGCAGAGTATGGTTAATTAATGATTCTGGACTTAGAGCAATGGTATTAAAATCAAATAAACCAAAAGCAGTTGAGTTTCGTTATTGGATAACTTCTAAGGTTATTCCATCAATTGAAAAGCATGGAATGTATGCAACAGATTCAGCAGTTGAAAATTTCCTTAATAATCCTGATGCTTTATTAATGACTATTCAAGCATTAAAAGCTGAAAAAGATTTAAGAATTGAGGCTGAAAAGTTAGCTGAATTAAAATGTATTGAGAATGCTGAATTGATAAGAACAAAGTCACATATTCAATCCGGAAGTATGGCTTCTACTATGGGTAAATTATCCGGTGCTAATAGAAAAATAAACATGCTTGAAGAAACAATTGTAGAAATGGAAGAAATACATGAAAAAACTGTTGCTGTTATATTAAATGATAATGCAAGAAGTAAGAAGGAAGATTATTTATCAGTTCAAGACAATTCATATTGGCTTAAAAACTTCCTTAATTTTTCAAAAGCTAAAAATGCTCTTACAGATGAAGTAATTGAAATATCTAAGGCAAATGGATATATAGTTGAACATCGTCCAGAACCAAGACCAGAACATGCAATTGCAAACGTTAAAATATATCATCCTGACGTATGGAATATATTACAGAAACAACTTGAATCTGGTGTTTATCCTGAAAAATTAGAAAAACATCGTTATGTTAAAATTGAAAAACCTGTTAATATCAGAAAGATTATCAAAGCAAAAACTAATTCAGCAGAAGATATTTTTATTAACTTAAATATTAACTTAACTAATAATGAGGCACAAAAATGAATGAAGAAATTAAAGCAATGATGATAAAAAATTTACATGCAGAAATTGAAATAAAATTAATGAATATACGAATTGAAATAATGGAAGAAGAAATTGACAGATTAAAAGAAGAGAAAATTAAAAATTTCTATTCATATAAACAGACTGAAAATATTGACGATTCTAAGTATTCGACTATAGATGAAAATTTTGAATGGTTGAATAAATATGTTGATGCTTCTAAGGCTAGAAATGCAATAAGGTCTTTAATATACAGAATGTTTCAACCAAATGTTTATGGTTTCGGATATAGAAAGATTGAATTCAATGGTGAGATATTTGAGCAAGAAACATATCATGCTTGTGTATGGAAAATAATTAAAAAAGAGCTTAAAAAGAATCCTGACGTTTTAATTCAATTCCGTAAAACCGCTTAACACTCAATAATAAAAAAGTAAAGCCGGATATATTTAGTTATATCCGGCTTTTTTCATGTTCCGATTTATTATTCTAAATAAAGCGTTAATTTGTTAATCAGTTCTTTGATTTGAGCATTACTAAATCTGTCAACGACATCATCATACACAGTAGAAACTGCTTCATCATATTTGGTTTCAGGAACTTTTTCTTCAACCTTCTCTGTCTTCTCCTTTGTGCCTTTTTCAGCATCTTTAATCTTATTTGCAGCCTTATTGATAGTCTTTTTCCCGGTACGAACATCATCAAGAAGTTTAGCATCTGCTTTAGCCGCAACCATTCGAGCATCTACAAGCTTACGAAGAGACATTCCGAACTTCTTTGCTATTTCCGCACCAGTAAGAGGCAATGAGCAATCTTGCTTATTGGTATCGTTATGAACTCCAGATTGACCGCCTCTTTCACGCTTTTCCAGCGTAAGAATAATTTTGATGATTTCCACGTCTGAAATATTCCGGCGGTTTGTTTGACATTGCCAAGCATAAGCATAAGCATCAGCTTCAGATTTAAAATTAATTTCAAAAGTAGTAACAATATCAATACCAGCTTTTTTCGCCGCCTCTAATCTGGTATGTCCATCAATTACAATCCAGTTCCATATTATAATGGGTGTGGATGAATTCCATCCGTTAATCCGCATGTCTTCGGCTAACGCATCTACAATAGCCGGGTTAACATCAAAAATCTGGTACTTAGGATTAACCACAAGATAAGTAATCTGATTTAATTGGCCTTCGGTGTGTAAATTACAGTGCTTTTTATCTATTGCTACAGGTTCAATTACAGGCGTTTTGGGGCTATCCTGTGGAGTAATAGGAGTAGCGACAGGTTGAACTATAGGTTGAGCTTTAGCCTCTTTAATTTGTTCCTGTATTGGTTTCTGTAAGTCATATTGTAATTTCAACCATGCGTTATAACTTTCTTTTTGTTCCGGTGTTGGAACTGGTATAAGTTCTGCAAAAATTTTATCCTCTGCTTTTGACCAAGTATTACAATGACATTTATCAACAAAAAAATCGTTTAAAATTTTAGCGTTGAATTCAATAAAATTGCCGGAATTCAAATATTCTTCCATAGATTTTCTAATTTCAGCATCATACTTTTTAGCAACCTTTTTGAAATATGTCATATTCTTTTTGACCGGTGTATGTGCTCTTTCTGCACCCGTTTTAAAATTCTTCTGATTCGTTGTCATAATTGGAATCTCCTGTTTTATGACGTTTTATTCTTAGAGTGAGAAACCTTTCCCTCTCTCCTATAATAGCAATATTTTTATTTAATCTGAATAAAAAATTAATTCCTTAAAGTCTTCATTTGGAAGTCATTGAACATGTAAGAGATATAATAGATAATTCCTTATATTTATTTAAAAATACTGCGTTTTGGGGAATAAATGTACATTTTATTTCCTGTACATTTACCAATAACCGCTCTAAAAACTTATAAAGTTCTGATTATAAACAAAGGAGATTATTTGTATAATGAAAAAAATTAAGTTTTGGTCGTGTCTGGTTCTCGCGTCCCTGTATTGGGAATATTTGAACCGTAAAGAAAATAAATATATAACAAAAAATGAGGGTAAATAAAATGGATAAAAATATTAAAGTATGTAAAGATTGTAAATACCATGTGATTGAAAAAGAAGAACTTCCATTATACGATAGAATGGAATATTATTGTAATCGGGAGAAAAAAGAAAATTATTATACTGATTTAGTAACTGGAGAAATTCATAAAATTTCTAAATTTACATGTAGACTAGAAAGACAGATGGAAGATCAAGATGAAAATGAAAATTATTGCGGTTATTCTGGTAAATATTGGGAACCAAAAGAGATTGAACCGGAAGTTGAAGCGGTGGTAGAGGTAATTGGTTTTTGGAAATGGTTAATAAGTAAATGGTGAGGTTAAATAATGAATGAATTAAAATTGACAGTCAAGGCATATTAAATATTAATCGTGCCGGAACATGGAAACAAATGAAGTGTTATAAAGACCAAACCAAATTCTGCTCGGATGAATGTCCACTGTTTGAAGAGATTGAGAAAGATATAAAATATTGGGTCAGTGAAACCGGATATAATATGTATTCTGACAGCGGAAAATTTGTTTTAAAACTTTGTGAAAAAGAGTTTAAGATTGGCGGTGGAATTCTCGATGAAAGAGATATGGACTGTGAGTCAACTACCGAATATTTGTATAATCAAAAACTGTTTGAAGAATTGAAAAAATGGGATGATGAAAGACACGCATTATGTTTGGAACAAATAGAAAGTGAACAAGAAGTTGAAAAAGTTGGTTTTTGGAAATGGTTAATATCTAAAATTTAAACTCAATTTAAACAACTGCTATCAAATAATAAAGACCGCCTTAGAATGAACTATATGCGGTTTCTTTATTTTCAACCATGCTCTTCTAAATGAGCTTACTTCAATAGTTTTAACAGTTCAGATTTTAACTTCTAAAATGAAATTCAAATCGATTTGTATAATGATTTTACAAGCACAGAAATTGCTTTAAGAACATGATACGAATTTAATTTTTAGTACCTGAATCATAATCGCCGTATATCATGACGGATTTCTCTTTTATGTTTCAGGTATTTTTTATTTACAGGTGATAAAATGAAGATGACTCAAAAAGGAAGTTTATTCCAACGTGGTAAATGGTGGTATTTACAGTTTAGAATTAATGGTAAAGCGTTTGTTAAGACTTTAAAAACAGATAATAAAGAACAAGCTGAAAGAGAACAAGAAAATATAATGGATATTATTCATTTAACTTTACATGAAGGATTTGAAATTACTAATAAAATAGTTAGAGAAATTCCAGTAGAAAGCACTAGAGGCGGGTGTTTAATAAAACGTCGTGAAATTTGGTATTTTAATTTTGTTATTGATAAACAGAAATATTTAATATCTTTAAAAACAAAAGACAAAGTAGAAGCAGAAGAAAAGAGAATACAAATATTAAAAACTGTTTCAAAAGAGAAAACCAAAGAGAAAAGAAAAGTAGCTTTAAATAAATTAAGAGATTTATTAAATCCTGTTGCTTTCCATGAAAATAAATCTAAAGCATATAACAAAAAATTAAATAAAATAATAAAAAAACAATCTATTTATAATGTTCCTGAAGGTTGGATAAATAAATTTAAAGATTTAGATAAATTACTTGAATCCGTGAAAAAAATCGCAAAAAAGTTAATTAAAAACTGGTTAAACCTGTTGGTTAGCAGTATATTATGACTATTGCAAAGTTCTAATAAACAA
>Ga0209016_1001260_pt1 | contig 21200 bp, 23 predicted proteins | sample EPASupsiteSAE305_FD_187265 | JGI IMG/M metagenome (GOLD analysis project Ga0209016, IMG submission 187265) | Bioremediated contaminated groundwater microbial communities from EPA Superfund site, New Mexico - SAE3-05 (SPAdes) (version 2) | ecosystem: Environmental > Aquatic > Deep subsurface >...
CGTTGAAGATGCTCCGAGATACAGTTTGCTATTTATTATCCCAGCCATAACCCCAACAGATGTCGGATATAGATACTGTACATTGAGATCTTCGTCATTTTCGTTAAAGAAGTTCTCTCTGAAATATTTTATTCGCTGAAATGTATTTACATCCAGTTGAACCCCCGGATTTTTCTTGTCCGAACAAATTATCCAATATCCCAGATAAGGAAAATTATTCATAAACATATGCTGTAATGGTACGAGCTGCAAAGGCCCTTGTGATAAAGATTCACCATACATATGCTCATAAATATTGGGAAGAATGCTTCCGTCTGTTCGAATAAATGAAATTTCAGTTTTTCCCGCGTTTGAAGTAAGTAATGTAATGCCTTCAGAAAATGACGCCTGACCACTAATAACAAAATAATAGAAGTATTTCATTCCTGTGCGATTGTCAACAACTGCGAACCGGGCTTCATATCTTTCGGCTTTTAGGGTAAAATATAAGTTTAACTCAGGTCCTTCAGCATAGATTTCTCTCATTTCGGCAGGAATTGTTATTTTCCATTCGTAGGAAAGGTCGTCATTGTTACTAAATGATACTTTAGGGGTTATTGTCAGTTTGTCCCCTACTGAGACTTTATATATTGTATCCAGGTTTGAAACAACAGGAGCTTCAGGTGTTGTGTAATTGTAATTACCAAGATCGTCGCTGCACGATCCGAGTAAGGCGGTAACTACTACATATAGGATGATAAGATATTTTTTCATCTGTTTTCTTGTTTTTTTATTAGCTGATTAATTGTCCTTTCTCATCAATAAAATGATAAGAATCTGAAGATCGATCCCATTTTAACACAGTAACCTTTTCCGGACTTTCCTTTAAGTAAAAGTCATAATTACCGTCTGTTTTTTCTAAAAGGATGTAATCCGTGTGTTTTTGCACCCACTTAAACGGATCCGCAAGAAATGATTTATACATATCCAGATGAAACAAAGCTTTTGGTACCTGCAAATACGCATCCGATTTTGACATATCCGGTAATATGGTAGTTCCGGATGAAATTAAAAATAACTGATGCTTTACTCTCGAATATAATCCTAATTGCCCCATCCAGTAAATCCACCATAACGGTTGTTCCAATCTGTTTGAAAAAGAGATCCGGCCAGTTATTTGATCTGGATAATTAATTTGAAAATCACTTGTGGCTTTTAATGTAAAATTCAGAACAACTGTCGAATCATCCAATAACGGATCAATATTATAAATAATAACCGGAACATTTACCGTACCCGAATCAGTCGGCATTTCGTATTCAGCGGCGAAAGGTTGATAATGAATATTCGGTTTCGCAGTTGTTGACGAATCTACTACTTCTATTTGAAATCTTCTGCTGAATGAAACTCTTTTTCCGGAAATCTTAACCGGAATAAGTACAGTGTCCTTCGTAAGCCCGGGCGTATATGCAAACGTATAGGATATCTTGCTACTGGCTGTATCCGCAAAATTAAAGTAAATATTATCCAGCGATTTATATACAAAATCATTATTGTCATCACAAGAAGACAATCCGCTGATAATTGCCAGAGAAAGCGATAATAATATAATTATATTTTTCATTATTGAACTCATTTATCTGTTAGAAAATTCTATTTCGGCATCAGGAAGAGGAACAATATATATAGCCGGGCTTGCCGGATAAATTACATTTGTCTGACTCGTGATATTTTTATTTAACCGTTTGTAATTGTAAAATATCTGTCCTTCTGCATACGTCTCTTTTGCGTACTCTTTTAAAAGCTCGGAGATAAAATCTGTAGCCGAATTTTGGTTTAACGGCGTTCCTATTCCACGATGAAAACGAACTGTGTTCAAAAAGTCCCATGCTTTCGCTGAATTGGTTGGGTAGGAAGATTCGGCAGCAATATAATACATCTCACTTAAGCGCAAACCCGGCATCATCAGATAATGGAGATTTTCTGCGTCTTTATCCTCCCGCATATATTTTTGAATTTCGTAACAAGGACCTTCCTGATTCGTTACTTGGGTAAACCAGGCTTTAAAACGGTAATCTTCTGCTCCAACACTAGCCACTTCATACAAAGAACGAGCTGGATCATAACCTATATACTGTCCGGTTTCTGTAGATCCAAATCTGTTTAGCAATAATGTTTTCTGAGATTGAGCATACCAGCCGAATATCAGTTCATTATACATGATACGGTCTTTTAGTTTTGTATCAGGCTCAAGCAAAGCGCTTGGATCTGTCCATGGAAACTTGTTTGCGTTAATAACTTCGAGGGCATTGGATAATGCGTTTGAATAATCTTCCTTATACAAATACACACGGGCCAAAGCTCCGCAAACTGCGTAATAATTAAGCCTGTGTCTCCTGTTTTGCAAAAATAAATTACTATTTGCGTCTTCTGTTGCATCTTCATCGTTTGGATAACCTACCACATATGTTGGCAATACGATCGGATCTGTTTTAACCAGTAAAGTTTTTGCTTCGTTCAAATCGGCGAGAATCTTCGTAATGGTTTCATCGACCGTCGATAATGGAGTTACCTTGTTACTGTATGTGTTTACATATGGTATCGCAGACTGAGTTTTTCCCGTTGCATACGAGTATGCAAAAAAACGGAGAATGTCAAAATGAATGTATGCTCTTAAAGCTAATGCTTCACCTTTGACGATTTCATAGATACCCGTATTGAAAATATTCTTCTTGTTATCAATATTCTTCAATATCAGGTTGCAATTCGTAATTGAACTGTAGGCTGCTTTCCATGCATTATCTTTTCTGCTTTTAAAATCGGGATCGGTAAAGTCGAATATAGAAGTTTTCGTGTACCGTGTATAGTCATAAATACTATTAGAATAGTTTTGCGCCATAACTTCAGGAAATCCGACTGTAAATTCTCCCCCATATAAATCCGGTTGGGCACAGCGGGTGTATATTCCGTTCAAAGCTTCATAAAAGCCTTCTTCGGTATTAAACAGATCTTTTTCGCTAACCGTTGCATCTGGTTGAACATCTAACCAGTCATTACATGACGCCGTTAGTAGTAATATCATTATATATAGAATATTTTTCATAAACTTTACATATTAAAAATTGGCTTGAAATGACAATGTAAAACTTCTTGCAAATGGATAATCAATTCCACGTTCAATTGCAATGGACGAACTGCGCCAGAGATTGTTCAGAGTGATAGCCGTACGTAGGTTACGCATATGCAATTTCTCCAGAATATCCTTTCCAAAATCGTAAGATAAATAGATAGATCTGATTTCAAGCGTGTTGTCTTTTTCTATGAACCGATCGCTCACGTAAGTAGTCCCAAGGTCTGCAATGTCTTTATAGAGAGCAACGTCGCCCGGCTGTTTCCATCTGTCATTCAATACCCTTTCATCCACATTATAACGAGGGTCTGCATTCTCAACCCTGTCAACAAGTGTTTGATTATATTCGTATCCTCCAAAACGGGTATACAAACTACAATTTATCATAAATCCTTTGTAATATACGCTCCCCCCAAAGTATCCTTCAAGTGTGGGTGTAGCATCGCAAATGGGAACAATATCCTTTACATCCCATTTATTTGTCAATGTTCCGTCTTTTTTGATGAAGATCTCTTTCCCGTTTTCCGGATCAATGCCTAACGACCGTATGGCATATATGGTATTGAGCGATTGACCTTCGTTGTATCGAAGCAAGGGAACCCCTTTGTAATCATCGTTTGTTTGTGCTTCGTCTGCTTTATTATTTAATTCCTTCAATGAGTTGGAAATCTTAACAAGCTTGTTACTGTTGTGAATAAAGTTACCGTTCAACATAACAGACCAGTCTTTATTTTTGAAAACATTCAGTTTTGTTCCTATTTCATAACCCACATTTTTCATATCTCCCAGATTTTCTTTATAATAACTAAATCCTGTCGACGGGGGAAGGGTGATGTCTGTAAGCATATCTTTTGTTAGTTTATAATAGTAACGACCTGTAAAATACAACCGGTCTTTCAGTAAACCCAAATCCAGTCCAATGTCATAATTCCTTGTACGCTGCCACTTCAGACTTTCATTTCCGTATTGATTTACAATAGCTCCAACGCCAGTCGAGTACCAGCTGGTTTTATAATAGTCGTACAATGTATTCGACATATATGGCAGGAAAGATACAGAACCGGTTAAACCCGTGTTCGCTTTAAGTTTAAGCATGCTTATTGCTTCCCACGATTTGGCAAAATCTTCGTTATGCATGTTCCAGCCTATTCCTGCTGCCCAGAAGGTTGCTACCTTATTGTCTGTCCCGAATTTCGAGGAACCATCGGCCCGCAGTGATAAATCGAGCAGATATTTATTTTTAAATGAATAATTTAAACTAAAAAATGATCCGAACAGTCTTTCAATATTCGAGCTGCTTCCAGGAGCTGTATTTTCTTGATAACCATTTGCAAATCCTATATTTGAAAATCGGTCGTTCGTAAAACCTATAGCTGTGAGCCATTTACTATTGTATGTATTTTCGCGAATGTTGGTACCCAAGGCCATATTGATGAAATGGTCATGTATTCCTTTACTGTAAGTCATGGTAATATTCCCGTCTACAGTAGATTCTGTCGTGCTTTGATAAAAATAACGGCCTCTCTTGGCCAAATCAGCCGAAGAATAAAAGTAATAATCATTGCTGAGTGGTGAAAGAAAGTTATCATTTTCTGATTTCTTTTGATTCAGACTAATTAATCCTCTGACTCTTAGTTGATCTGTAATATTCCATTCGGCACTGAATGCATCATTTACTTCAAGATAATTACTCTTATTGAAACTGCTTAAAGTTCCGTTATAAAGCGGATTCAGTACTACTTCAGTATTAAGCGAACCTCCAGTACCACTGCGGTCAGTCCATGAATCGATTTTCCTGATAAGGTTTCCTTTTTCATCTGTCATTGGATAATAAGGATTCATGCGAACATAATCAGAAAAGCTACCGTATGGCGATTCAGTAGCATCAACTTTAGTAACAGACAGCACATTCTTGAATAAGATTTTTTTGCTTAAATTATATGAAAGCTCTGCGCCGATACCATATCTGTCTCTACCCGATCCACGCATAACCCCCGGAGCAGACTGGTACTGTAGATTTATCCCGTAACGAATATTCTGCGACCCTCCGTCAAGATAAAGAGAGTGCTTAAACCCATATGCATTTTCGACTGGCTGAGATAACCAATAAGTGTCAACCCCGCTCACTACATTATACATTTTTTGATAGTATAACTCATCCAGTTCGTTCTGAGAGGAAGCGCCAATATAATCGTATAATCCGGCCAGACGTTCATATTCAAGTTTTTGAGAGGCATTCAATACTTTGTAAGACGATAAATCGGGTACATTTAGGTTGAGCTCAAAGTTGTAACCTACGCGAAGTTTTCCCTCCTCCGGTTCTATGGTAGTTATTACAAGTACCCCATTAGAAGCTCTTGATCCGTAGATAGCCGTTGCTGCAGCATCTTTAAGTAATGTTATACTTGCTACGCGGTTCAGGTCTAGGTCAAATATCTTTTCTACACCAACCTCGTATCCATCCAAAATATAAGTAGGCATGTTAACCGTGGCCGAAAGGTTGTCTCTCCTCAGAACTTCGCCACTTCCACCAGTAGGGACCGAAGCCACTCCTCGTATGTTAATGTTTGGGAGCGAATTAGGATTAGACCCTAACAAGTTATTAGTCGTAATTTTGAACGATGGATCAAATGCTTCAATACTTTGAAATATGTTACCTGGATTGATTTTTTTTAATTCTTCACCAGAAACCGTTAGTGTTGTTCCGGTAAAATTATCTTTCTTCCTTTGAAAATATCCGGTAGCAACAATTTCTGTTAATTCTGTGCTTATAATGTTGAGTTTAACATTATAAAACAAAACGTTTGGTTTAAGATTCACTATCTGAGTTTCCATACCAATAAATGAAATAACAAGCAGCTGGTTCAGATCGGGAACCTGAAAAGTAAATTCTCCATTTAAATCGGTCGTTACACCAAGAGTCGGTTTTGCTTTAATATAAACGGTAGCGCCGGGCAAAGGCTCACCTTTATTATCCATAATTTTCCCTCGTATCGTTGTTCGCTGCTGTGTATTTGAAGGTAAGCCTGATGATAAAGTTGTATTCTTACTTTTTCTTGTAATTAAGATTTGCCGGTCAATAATCTGATACGACAAATTGGTAGACCTAAACACCATATCAAGCACATAATTAATTGTTGAGGATTCAACAGTCGTGCTTACTTTCTGGTCCATTTCTTTTGTCAGATCATCAGCAAACAGAAAGGCATAATCACTTTCATTTTCGATTTCCAACAAAATACTTTTTACTGTATTGTTTGAAAAATTAAAAGAAAAGATATTGTTCTGAGAAAACACATTTGGAAATACTGTTGAAGTACTTAAAAATATTAAAAAAAGAATTATCCGCATTATTTTTAAGATATGAAAGCAATTATTTGCAAATAATTGCTTCTTATAGTCATTTTCTTTCATACATTTACATTGATATTATTAGTTCTAGTTCTACTAAAGATGAATTAGCGATATCGTTTGCCGGATAATATGGAGGTATTATCCGGCTTTTTTCGCACTAACATGTTGCTTTATTTTATCATAGACGTTCTTTTTTTATTGTTTCTTACTAAATATTATTTTGCCTCCTTCTTTTTTGTATTTCACCGGAACTATGATTGAGATATTATTTAAAACCGTTTCGGGATCATCAAATAAAACAAGCTTACCCGAAATATCAATATCTCGTATGTCGTTCGTACAATCAATGGATATGTCGTAATATCTTGATAAACGGAGCATGATATTTTCTAAAGGTTCACTGGTAAACTTAAAGATTCCATCCTTCCATGAAATATAATTGTATACATCAACATATTCTCTCATTAGGCTATTTCTCGATATTGTTAGTAACTCGTTCGGCTTTATTTCTACACTATTTCCTTGATCCGTAATTATTTTAACAGATCCATCTACTAATGCTACTTCATGTTTTTTATCTTCGTTATATGCCGAAACATTAAATTTAGTACCCAATACTTCTATCTTAAATTTTGAAGTATTAACAATAAATGGTTTATTCCTGTCTTTAACAACTTCAATATAGATCTCCCCATTTACATCAATTTCTCTTTTGTTCTTTTCAAATTTGCTGGGAAACTCAAGCGTAGATCCGGAATTAATCCATATTTTACTTCCGTCGGACAGTACTAACGACGAACGTTTGCCCTTTGGTACTATTAGTTTGTTGAGCAAAACGTCGTTGACTATATTCTTTTTTCTTAGAACTTTTTCTCCTGTCATGTTACTGATAACCACGTTCCCGGCATTATCATAGGTGATATATGCATTCTGGTCGAAAGACATGGAATTGTTATTGCCCAGGACTAACAGGATATCTTCATTTTTATCAGGTTTAATTGAGGTGTCTGTTTTGAGGGTATCAAATAATAAATACTCATTTAATATATGATGAGACCAAATCAGCAGAGCAATGCTCGATGCAACGACAAGAGCAATCCACATTTTCTTTACACGTTTAGCCGGCTTTTGAACTGAAGATTCGATCAGTTGCCACTCCGAAGCAGATTCTTCCTGCGTGAACTTGTAATCATTAATATGTATCGAATTGATAATACGGATTGCTGCCTGTATTTCGGAATTCTTTTCCGGATGCTTTTCCATAAAAGAATTCCAAAACTTTGCAGATTCTTTATTATCTGAAATTCTCCACAGTAAAAAGTAATTGTCTGTTGAGAACTTAATTGAGTCGTATTTAGAGTAGTCTTTGTTCATAATACACATAAGACAACCAAATATCTATTTTGTCCCCAAAATATGATAAAAAAGAAAGAAAAAAAGAATTTTTTGTTTACAAACGAAAAGAATTTAGGGGTAACAGTAGAAAAAACAGCGCTATATTTTGGGTTCTCATTCGAATGATGGCACGGGAGACAAGTTTTCGTACGCCATGGGAAGTCATATCCAGTAATACTGCAATTTCTTCGTATTCAAGCTCCTGTATAAAACGTAAGTAAACCGCTTCCCGTTGCCTAAATGTAAGACAATTCAAATACTTTTCAACCTCGCGCTGAATATAATCACGATCTTCATTTCGAATTAATTCATCTAGTACAGTAACTTTAATTGAGAAATTTAAGTTTTCCTGCGCGATGTCTATTGTATAGGTTTCGGCTTTTAAAATATTAAGTAATCTGTTTTTTAGTGATTTGAAAAGGTATAACTTCAGACTTTTAATATTTTCCCAACATTCTTTTGTGGTATAAATTTTACAGAATACATCGTGAATTGCATCTTTTAATGTATCACGATCAAAGCCCAGTCCTATGCCGTAAGAAAGTAATTCATTGGCATATTTATTATAAATCAGGCTAAATACTGAGCGATCTCCTTTAATAAGCAAGTCTAAAAGGAGACTGTCTTCTTCATCAACCAAAGGTGAATGGGTAATATACATTTCTTTATTCCGACTCATACTTTAACCTTATTTAAATAGCAAAGATAATATAACTAGGGAAAATTAACGTCCCGCGAATATGTCATTTTTATCCCATATAAATGTTATTATTAGCCGATAATCAGATCAATTCTTCTAAAACGACAAACTATCTTAGCAATTTAATTACAGCCAGTGAAAAATTGCACATTTGCGAGCGATTCAATACTCTTTTCTTTGGCTTTATCGTAAGCTGTATTTTCCGCGTCCAAAGTTTTCCGCCGATGCTTAATCCGGAGTCCTATATGACTTCACCTTCTATTTCAAGATCCCATCGCCGTCTTTTCACACTTAAAGTAACCAACATATTCCGTATGGGATAATCATTTATCAGACCTGGCTCCATGAAACCACTAGCCTTGTATTTAACACTTTTGTATTCCTTCGGAATCTGGTTTTTCTCTTCCAGGTAAATGGTCAGAGTTTTGTCATAAACAGACTTTCCACTATTCCCTTTATCAAAGCCTAACAAAGAAGTTCTGCATATAGACTGATCAATTTTAATAGCTTGTTATTATCCTTTTTCTGCAATTGGTGTAGTGTTCCGATCTGTTTGCCTTGATTGTTTATTACTTCGGCATGTTTGCCGAACTGGTCGCTGATCTGTTGGAGTAATTCATTGTATTGCTCTTGATTTTTCTCTATTTGTGAAATAATAACCGTTTCCAATGCCTTGACAATACCTTCTGATTTGATAAAAGAGATTATTGTAATCAGACTGAAGTCTTGTTTTATACTGAATGATAATTTATATAATCTCAAATACCGTTTTTTGCTGTTAAAATAATAGGCTTATCAGAGGTCACTAAAACCGTGTGTTCGTGTTGAACACAAAAACCTCCTTTATTTCCTACAAAAGTCCACCCATCGGCAGCCGTATTAACTAAAGTGGAGTCTGTCGTTAAGAATGTTTCAATAGCAACAACACTATTTTTCTTAAATCTCCTACGATCATACTTGTCATAATAATTCAATATGCAGTCAGGTTCTTCATGCAAAGCCTTTCCAACACCATGACCTCCTAAATTTTTAATGACTTTGTAGCCTTTATCCTTAGCTGTCCTTTCTATGATTCGCCCAACTTCTGAAATTTTGATACCACTTCTAATTGTGGAGATTGCTTTATGCAATGCCTCAATGGAAGCATCTACTAATGCTTGTTTCTTATTGATATCTTCCCCAAGCACAAAAGATGCTCCGTTATCAGAATAAAATCCGTTTAATTCAGCTGACACATCAATATTTACTAAATCACCTTCTTTTAGAACTCTGCTTGACGGAATCCCATGTGCCATTTCGTTATTAATGCTTATGCAAGTCCACCCCGGAAATTTATATGTTACAAAAGGGGCAGAATTTGCTCCGAAATTTTTCAGAATATCCGCTCCAAAATCATCTAATTCTTTCGTAGTCATACCAGTTCTTGTATACTCTCTCATTTTCTTCACTGTAATTGCAACAATATCGCTAATCTCCTGAATGCCTTTCAGTTCTTCTTCTGTTTGTATAATCATATCTTTTTTTATGCAAAGTTATACTCAAGGAAGCACTTGTCATAGTATAAATTAGACACATCAAAAATCGTCTGAAATTGAACATTCTATGTATCTTTGCATCCGTTATGCCAATAAATTTTCTAAAAAAGATTATTCAACAAGAAAAAATAGCTTCTGATGATGGGTATTGGATGAAAAAATCCCCGTCTAAAACATGTGTAGACTATATTGAGAGTTTCTTCTCGTTTTATGATATCAATAGTAAAACAGAGCAATGGATATTTAATGATGGCTTTCCTGCAATTATATTATTTCCCCAAAAAAACAACAAAGTTTGCATTAATATTGACGGCAAGGAAGATATAATAAAATCGGGATGGGTTGACGCTGGCGTAATGAAAAAGGTTTATGTGCAATATCTTGAAGACTTGGATTATATTTTAATTGTCAGGTTTAAACCTGAATGTTTTTACAAGTTATTCAAGCTTAGTCCTTCATTTTTCAAATATCGAAATATAGCATCATTAGCAGATATTAATTTTGAGTTAGAATTGCCGGATGAAATATTTGCGACGGATTCTATTGAGAAAAAGATTGATATCATTGAATCGTATATAAAGAACCTAATTCCTGTAAATACCAAAACAGGCTTACTGAATTCCGCTATTGAACTAATTAATGAAACTAAGGGGCAAATTTCAGTAGCGAACGTGATTAGAGAAATTGGCGTAAACTACAAATGGTTAGAACGGAATTTTTATAAACATCTTGGACTTACTCCTAAAGAATACATACAGTTACAAAGATTTTTATCTGCATATATAAGTATGTATAACGTACCAGATGATTTGTTGAGTGTAGCAATAACCAATGGATACTACGATTATAATCACTTTCTTAAAGAATTCAAGGACTTTACGGGAAAGACTCCAATGAATTATATTTCTAAAAAAGAAGTATTATCTTTGTAGTAGAGTTATTTGAAACGATGATAAACCAAAGCAGACCAAAGTGGTTCGCTCGTTTCTAAATCATTACCTATTCTACCCTTACGGTTTGTTAAATACTTGTTAGATAATAGAGTAATTAAAAAATGCATTTTCTTGATGAAAGCTTCTGACAACATTAACACATAAAATGATCTCATAAATTTCCAAATTATGACGATTTCTGGTGGCGCCACCATTAAAAACATTCAGCACTGCAGCCATGTTAGCCCGTTCCAAAGGACGTGATTTTTATGACCTGATGTTTCTACTGGCACAAACCAAACCGGATTATGATTTTTTGTCTAAACGTTGCGGTGTGAATAATTTGCAAGAGTTCAAACAGGCCACAACAGAACTACTTAAAACGGTCGATTTAAAAAAAAAGCAAAAGGATTTTGAACACTTACTTTTCAATAAAGCAAATAGTGAGAAGATTTTGCGATTTGAGGAATTTGTAGATTCGCTCATAGAATAATTTAATGCGAAATATACATTTCGGATCTAATGGTTTCGGAACAGAGGTAAAACAAAAAATATGTCGTCACTTAATAATTAAGGAATTTCATTATGGATGATAAACTAAAAGCAGATATAGGCATGATAGTTGATGAGGCTGTTTCGTCACGGCTTTCAAATCAACAAGCGACATTAACATTCAATCTGGAAAATATTGATGCGGAAGACAGATTGAAAAAGATGCTGAATGTGGACAAGTATGATATGGCTCTTTATGATTTCAGCCAGTTTTTGAGAAAATTTCTCAAGGATGGAGAAGGTGAAAGAGTATGCTACAAATCATATAATGAGCATAAAGAGATTGTTCCTGATTACAATACTATGGAGTACGTCAAGGTGATGTTTTATGAATGCCTCGAGAATAATCGGATAAATCTGGATGATTAGCACTAATTTCTAAAATGCACTATTTTTGCTGCGGAATAGAAATAAAAGCACGAATTGTATCAAATTTTGGAGCAAACAATGGATTGAATCAGGGTAGTTGCATTCCGACAATGCTAAAGAATAGATGCCAACTTTCTTTTTAAATGAGATAAGTTCATTCCATTGCCTTTTAATTTCATTTGTATTAGTCTCAAAAACTGTTCATGAATTTTTAAAGCATCCGTTATATTATCATCATAAGTAGCCTCAAAAGCGTCATTCAAATTTGTTAATGATGAAGCCCTTAATTCATCTTTTAATAACAAATCTATGTCACGGAAAACTTCCTCCTCAATAAATATTTTCGTTCTATATTTATACCCATTCATTTTATATTATTATCTATTCCGTATAATACACACCCAGCTAAAAAGCAGATAAGCAATTTTTAAGCCTTAACAAAATTATAAACCTGCTAAATTTCCAGTTATTTTTCTTAAACACTGTCCATTTTAGTGTGATGATCTACATTAAATAAAAACAATCAATGAGGTATTATAAATATATGGAAACTATTTAATTTTTCTTATTTCAGGTTGTGATATTTGATATTTAATCGTGTCATCATTTTGTTTAATTTCAATAGAATCAATTTTTCCTTTAAGGTTTAATGTTTCTGATTCTGAGATACTTAGTTTATTATAAAGAATTATAATATCAGACTTCGAGATACTTAGCTGAATACTATCTTTTATTATTCTAGTTTCAATTTCTCTAATTTTTTCAACATTTTTGGAGTCTCCAATATTAAGAAAAACAACACCAATAATTAAAAATATTAATGTTAATAAGAATACAGGTTTAAAAAAATCTTTCCACTCTAGATTATCTTTGACTATTTGATTTATTATAATAGTAAAGAAAATAATAAATGATAATGAGATTGAGCAAATACCAAGCAATTCAAATATGTTATCATTGTTCTTAAAAACTTGAACATTAATAGAAATAAATGTAACGAATGAAGCAAACAAACCAAATATAATTAAAAAGTCTTTTTTTACATCTTGTACTGACGTATTAAGTTTTGATTGGAGAAGTTCGGTTACATGTTCATCAAATTTGTCATCAAACTTAACAATACTAGAAATATTAGCACCATCCTCTTCTAGTTTGGTGGCTTTCTCTGAACCACTAACACCTAAGGAATTCGAACCAGAAGAAGATGTTTCAATTCTTTCTTCATTTTGTTGTGAGCTCGAATTATCAGGTATTACCTTTGTTTCTTCCGATACAGCTTTATTTTTCTCTACCATAGTTAAAGATTAATATTGGGAATTAATACTTTTAAAGCAAAGGTGTAAATTAACCCACTACTTTTACCCACAACCGCAACTGCTGGAATAGTTGGTCCACCAATTATAAAAGCACCACCCATTTCTTTTTGTAAAGGCATATTTATGAAGCCGTCAAGTAAGATAAATCCATTCGGGTCTGAAATTACCCCAGTTTTCAATCTATTTTCTAGCGCTTTTAATATTTCAGGTCTATATTGTTCAAAATTTATCACATCCATTAGTTATTAGTTTTTTAATGATTGATTTTTTAATTATAACTCCTCATAACATTGCTGTCTGCACACGAATATCTAATATATCACAAAGATAATATAAAATAATTAGTTTATTTCTTTTACTAATTTCAAGAATAATATTGACAAATATAGTGAATTTTGTTATTAATATTTTATTACAACTAATAATTATTAATTAGATTTATAATTAAGTGTAACCGTTCGGCAACGAGTATATAGGAATCGGTTTTAATCAACAGTAATTTAACCTTTCCAATAACCGTCTAGGAAACAATCTATGAATTATAGTAAAATCCAGATTTTTGTTTAGTTTTTATACAAAAGCTGGATTTTGTTAGCTATTTTCGGGGTTCTTCGTCAAATTTGGTGCTATCCAGATACTGCAAGAACGACTTTTCTTCTTAGCAATTGGAAACCCGCTCGACCATACATCTCTCTCTTTTTGCTTTTAAGTCTGTTGACTTCCCCTTCAATGAGTCCAATTATACAATATAGCATTTTTAACGGCATTTATGTCGTGATTGATGCCATTGACAAACGATTTTAAACTCTTCAGTTTAGTATTATTATTGCTTTTCAACCAATCGTCCAAATCCTGTATTGAAGTGCCATTGATGACCTGACGAAATGAGACATAGGCTGTTCTGAGTTCTTTCAAAACGGATGAAGATTTCAAAATTTCTTCAGCCAAAATATGTGATTCATTACACTTGCCTGTCTGTTTAGATAGACCCCACCCTGGGTTGCAACATGTATTGCCAGTCTGTTTGGTGAAATCAGCTTCATTCTAATAGTTGCAACATTACCTATCGCCTGTTGTTCTATAACATTTCTTGTCCTCTTATAGCTATAATCAGGAAAGACTTTATGAAACCATCCATAAAAAGCGGTTAATTTACCATTAAAGCCTAATGATACAATCTCTTTATAAATATCACGCATATTTATGCCCCTATGACATCCTTCGATTATATTACAAAGAAAAACATGATAATTATTTGTTCCGTTGCTAAGTCTCGGTTGAGGAGCTGTCAAATGCCAATATTTTCTTACTTTACATTTGTTTGCATGAATGATTTTCGCTATTTTTCTTTGCGAAAAGCCTTGATATTTAAGGCGTTGAACTTCTTTAAATAGAGTTTCTGATCTTGGAGATACATGAATAGACTTTGCCCGTTCCAACAATTCCGTGTCCACAATTTGACTTATGGTGGAAAATGAAGTTTCACTATCTGTTTTTGTAGTTACTTCTTGTGTAGACATGAACTGTTTTTTTATTGTGGGATATTGATTACGTATCTCCTCTGCTATATAATTTCCAAAATTTTTCAATATATGAAATTTATCCGCAATTTGTGCCGCATTTGGAATGTTTTTATTTATGGCACCGGCATAGCCACTTGCCCTATCTCTTGTTACGTATTGTATTTCCGGGTGTTTACTTAACCAGAGTACGATATCTTTACTATCTCTGCTATCCAACAAGTCTATCGGTCTGTTCGTCTGAGCGTTGACAATAATTGTTCCTTAGTTCAGTCCCTTGCGCTTTGCCTAGTCATCAATACCTACAACATCCAAGTACTTTTGATCTGGGATAGATTACTACCATAGCATTTGAACAAATAAAAATCCCATTAGATAAATTAGGAATTAATCAGAAGGAGTGTCATAAATGTGAAAAATAGTTTTTATCTTTGATGATTAAATTAATAAAAAACAAACAAAAATATCGTTTCAGATGCCCTCGCTAATTTCATGCCTGTATACTTGCTCAAATATTACTCCATTATCTATTTGTCACATTTTAGCATGTAAACAAATAGAGAGATAAAGTAAAGTGGATGCACACATACAGGAATTTAAAGTGAAGATATATTGGTGTTAGCTGCAATTTTGAAAAAAAGCAGAAAGCATAGACAATTGAAAAAAGTTAGAACAAACCGAGCTATATCGTTAAATAATATGGTAGCAATAAAAACAGATTCTGGAGAATGCATGGTTTCTGCAATGAAAGCATATAGCGGTAAAGCTCTAAAAGATGAAATTGAATTTAAAAAGAAGAAATTGATAAAACTAGAAAGTGATGTGTGTGGTATTATAAAGAATACTACAATATCGTTTGAAAGTGTTTCATCACTTTTCGAAAAAGGAAAAGTTGTGTTTGTCTTTGGTGCAGGTTTAAGTATTTCCTGTGGTTTACCATCTTGGAATGAATTGATTAATAAGGTTGCAGATAATATATTTGGATATGAATACTATGAGGATGAGATAAAATCTTTTTTGGAACACCTAAAAAACGACATGAATTTAGCCGGACTATGCGAAGGTCTATCGACATTTATAGAGAATGAAGATTTTATTGAAATAGTTCGAGATATCCTATATAATAAACCTTTGAAGGATTCAACACTAATAAATACTTTGATCGACATTTTGGTCTTAGAACATAAAACAAACTTGAATAACAATTTATCTACAGTCATATTAACCTTCAACTATGATTGCATAATTGAAGACAATCTGAGAAAAAGAGGTATTCCATACAATAGTACTACTGTCATTCCTTTGGAAATAAAAATTGATGAAATATTAATTGTTCACATTCATGGTCGAGTCTTTTCTAAAAAAACAGATGACGAAAATGTCATATTAACAGAAAGTTCTTATGGGGATTTGTATCTTAGAAATAATATTGATCCATTATCTTACGTTTTGAATAACGGTTTAATCCCTTTTTTTATAGGTTTCTCTTTTAATGACATTTTTATTAGGAATATTCTTCATTCGTATAAATTAAAAAATAAAGAATTTTCTGCTCTAACAGTGTTCGCAAAAAATGATTTATTCGATAAAAAAACAATTAAAATTCATCCTATTGAAGAAAGAGCAGAAACAATTAATGTCTTACATGGATATAAATCAACGAGTGAAGGATATGAACTTGAAGAATTGAGAGCGAAGTTTGCTAATAATATTCCATCACACATAAATAGAAAAAAGTTTCATTCTATCGGAGTTGTTTATAATGAAGTAGAAAATTATAGTCAAATTGCAACATTTTTGGAATCAACGTTTTTAAAAAAATAACACATTTAAAAAAAAAAGTTGAAAAAGATAGATTTTCATATTCATACCGTCAAATCAATTAGTGATAAACTTTTTGAATTTAATATTGACTCACTCAAAGAGTATGTTGATAAGTTAGAAATTGATTGTATTGCAATTACAAACCACAACTTATTTGACAAAAATCAATATTTAGAAATATGTCAAAACCTACATATTAAAGTTTTTCCAGGCATAGAAATCGACTTAGAAGGTGGACACCTTCTTCTAATTTCAGAAAATGAAGATATTGAAGACTTTGACTCAAAATGTAATAGAGTAAAGGGACTGATTCAGACAAAAGATGATTCGATTACTTATGAACAATTAATTGAGATATTTCCTCTACTAAGTAAGTATTTACTTATACCTCACTACGATAAATTTCCTATCATTAAAGAGGTAACTTTGAAGAAACTTGGCAATCACATTTTTGTAGGTGAAGTTACAAGTTTAAGAAAATTCAAAGCTTGTATTAAAGATGCTGAAAAACTTGTGCCTGTAATATTTAGCGACTCTAGGTTTACGGACAATATGGCGACCTATTCTACAAGACAAACTTTTGTCAACGCAGTAGAAAACACTTTACGAGCAATAAAAGGTTGTCTATACGATAAAGCAAAAGTGTCTTTATCAAAAAATGAAGGAAATGAATTTTTTCAGGCTACAGATGATGGAATAATTCTTTCAACAGGACTAAACGTGATTATTGGCGAACGGTCAACAGGAAAAACATATACTCTTGACAAGATTAGTAACAATTTTGAAAATGTAAAATACATAAAACAATTTTCTTTACTTCAAAACGACGAAGAAAATTTTAAAAAGTTAGTTACCACAAGACACAGTTTGGTTACAGAAACGTATTTAAAAGAATTTAAAGAGGTCGTTTTAGATGTTAATCAAGTTGATTTAAAGGAAAACGAGATAGCGTTAGAAAAGTTTTTAGATTCTCTAAAAAAATATGCTTCTGAGAGTGATAAATTAGATGCATATTCAAAGTGTAAATTATATAATGAAACCAATTTTGTCATTGATGATTTGGACAATATAAAAAAACTAATTAAGGCAACAGAAACTTTAATTGAAAATACAGAGTATAAAACAATTGTCGATAAACACATTTCAAATGACTCATTAAAGGCATTAATCATTGATTTAATTAAAAAATATAACGAACTAAGTGAAGCTAATCTAAAAAAACATTGGTTGAATGAACAAATAAATAACATAAAAGATTCCTTAAGATTTAGATCTACTACAACAGCAATAGAAGAAGTCGATTTTAATAAGATTCAGATTGAAAAACTTAAAGCTGCTAAGTTTAAACGTTTAGTAAAAAGATTGCAACACGAAAAAGAAATTGACAGTAAAGAAATTCGCGGATTTAAAGTAGTAGCAAGGACAAAAAAATATACTGGAGCAAGTCAATTGAAAGCGAAAAGTAAAAGTCAATTTGCATTCAGTAATGCATTTGAAAATTATAATGAACCATATAAGTTTTTAATTTCCCTACAAAATGTGGGAATTGAGGAAGTCGACTTTTACAAATACTTTATTGATATTGAATATAAAACTTTAAATAAGCACGGTTTTAAAGTTTCTGGTGGTGAACGCTCTGAATTTAATCTGCTTCATGAAATAAACGATGCATTAAAACATGATTTATTGCTAATTGATGAGCCAGAATCATCTTTTGATAACATATTTCTTAAGAATGATGTAAATGTACTAATCAAGGAAATTTCTATGCAAATTCCTGTAATTGTGGTAACACATAATAATACTATCGGAGCATCAATAAAACCAGATTATATTGCTTATACTCAAAAAAATATCAACGATGGTAAAATCATTTACAAAGTATTTTTTGGTCATCCTACGAGTAAACAATTAAGAAATGTAAATGGTGAAACAATTGAAAATTTAAATATTTTATTTAACTGTTTAGAGGCTGGTGAAGAAGCCTATTATGAACGTAAAACAAGAGCATATGAAATACTTAAAGATTGAAAATAACAAAGGCTTTTTTCTCAAAGATAAAGCCAATCCTACAGAATGGACTGAAATTGATCAATTAGGAAAAAATGAATTATTGAAATTGCTGGATTATGCAATAGAAGATGAATTTGAAATGGATACTTATGACGAAGTTATCATACAACATAAAGCTCATCAGATTATTTACAAACATTTATTTGAAAAATTCTCCACTTTTCTATTAAACAAAAACAGGTTTAAAGATGAATCGGAACTTATATATAAAGAAGCCTTAGAGAAGTATCAATAAAAAACTACCGCTAACACACGTATGTCCATTGCCTGACTGACGCGCATTCCGGCAGTTTTGCTCCCGCATTCACTTTGTCGTTTCACGACAGCGAACGCTCCCGCAAACCGCCAAATATCCATAGCGTTTGTCGTTAGGTTTGAAAAAAACGTTAAACTAAAGATTTGAATTATGACAAGTCAAACAAAATTTTCCAAAGTGACTAGAGGAGACTCCTTTCAACAAAAGAAAGGAGTCTTGTATCAGTTTGTATATACAGTTATTATTTATCTATAGGCAAAGGAAGGTGAAAGAATTCAAATAGAACACCGTGGAGACATTTCTTCCGACAAATTATATTCATACGAAATAAAGAAATACGAATCAAAGTAACCATTCGGCGAACAGCGTTCCTTATTGATATTTATGCCCTTTATCTTTGTCCACAAAAATGTCTATGTGGAATCTGAAAGAATTTGAGCATGTTTATGATCGCTACAAGTTGAGTGGTCTTCGAGTGAAAGATTTTTGTCTTAACGAATCTATATCAGAGAATAGGTTCTATTATTGGCAAAAGAAATGTAAAGATCTGCAACGGAAATCAGAACAACCTTTAGGGTTTGTCCCCATTGTGTTCAATAGTTCTCCAGCACAGTTAAACAACAGCCTGTATGGGAATAAATCAATATCAGGGAGCCACCTGCCCACAGACAATTTGATTGAGATCGTATATCCCAATGGTGTTATAGTCCGCATGCCATCGGGAACATGAATCAAGCAGCTTGAGTCATTGATCCTGTTAATCCGATAGCCATGTTTAACCTTAACGACTCGATGCGGTACTATCTCTATCCGTCTACCACGGATATACGAAAAGGGTTTTACACCTTAAGCGGATTGGTACACGATCACATGAAACAGAACGTACGCAGCGGAGATGTATATATTTTTATCAATCGGCATTGTACGAGTTTGAAAGCATTGCATATGGAAAATGGAGGTCTGGTCATCTATTATCTCAAACTGGAGGAGGGTAGTTTTACGCTCCCCTGCTTCGATGAAAACCTGCAGACTCATCCCTTTACCTGGCAAAATCTGATGCTTATGGTACAGGGGCTAGATCCTAAAAAATACAAAGAAAAAAAACGTTGGAAAGGCTGATAAATAAAAGGGTTTAACCCTATTTTCTCTTGCATATATCATAGGGAAAATGTATCTTTACTCTCGTTATTACGTAGATATAGATGCAGCAAGATCCAAACAATAGTAAGCCTTCGGTGAACTCCATCTTTTTTGATTATTGTTAGGCTGTTATCTTTGCCAAAAACAATAAGATTATGATGACAAAAGAAGAAGTAGCCTCCATTGTGCTTCATTGTACGGAGCAAAAAGTAAGTTTTAAATCCCGTCTTGAAGAACTTGGAATTGCCCAATGGCGATTTTATGAGGCAAAAGGCAGGTACGAGAAGGCTAAAGATGCGTGTTCACCCAATGAACTGCTTGAACTTGGAGATAAAGGTACTTTTATAGCGTGTCCGACTCTTACACGAAAGGCTAAGAAAGCATCAGCCTCTGAAAGTGAAGCCAATTGCAATCTGAATATCGAACTACAGACTGCAGGCGGTGTAATGATCAGAATACAAGGTGAGCTTGACAGCTCTCAGCTCAGAAGTATAATCTTATGTGCTGTAGGTCATGTTTAGTCTGGGTGACAGTAACCGCTACCTACTCTATAGCGAGCCTACGGATATGCGAAAAAGCTTCCACACATTAAGTGGCCTTGTTACGAACAGGATGGGTTCAAATCCTCATAACGGGGAAGTGTTCATCTTTATTAATAAGAGCCGTAACCGTATCAAACTGCTTCATTGGGAACCAGGAGGAATGGTGATATACTGCAAGATGCTGGACAGAGGTACCTTCGTATTACCAGATTGTTCATCAGTGAATAATGCGTCATACCCGATGCAATGGCGTGACCTGGTTCTTCTGGTGGAAGGAATCATGGAGAACCCCGATAGTAGGCAAACCCGACTGGAACATCTGAGAAATCTGTAATTATAACAGCAAATAATTAGCCAGTAATTTGTATAAACAATTGATATTCATTACATTTACCCTGTAAATAAAACAGGGAAATGACAGAATCGGAAGCAAAAATATTACGAGAAGAGAATGAACGACTTAAGGGTCTGGTAGCCAGTTTGGAGAACCAGCTCGCATGGCTTCGTAAAAAGATATTCGGCAGCATGAGCGAAAAACATCTGCCTCTGAATCCGGATAATCTCCAGCTTAACCTCTTCCCTG
>Ga0209016_1001264_pt1 | contig 21117 bp, 25 predicted proteins | sample EPASupsiteSAE305_FD_187265 | JGI IMG/M metagenome (GOLD analysis project Ga0209016, IMG submission 187265) | Bioremediated contaminated groundwater microbial communities from EPA Superfund site, New Mexico - SAE3-05 (SPAdes) (version 2) | ecosystem: Environmental > Aquatic > Deep subsurface >...
GTATCCGCAAATAAATGCTTGCGGGCGTTAACCCTCGCTTTCACTTCACATGCTCCGCCTTGGGCGGATTATGTATGCCGCATACACAAACTCGTTGGCTCATTCTTCAATAGGCACGCCGTCACCCGCGCATTGCTGCGGGGCTCCGACTCATTGTAAGTATATGGTTTCAGGTACTATTTCACCGCCCTCACCGGGCTGCTTTTCACCTTTCCCTCACGGTACTAGTTCACTATCGATCGCAAAAAGTATTTAGTCTTGGGTCATAGTCGACCCGGCTTCCTACGGGATTTCTCGTGTCCCGCAGTACTTAAGATGAATACTGTGAAGAGGCTTTTGTTTTCGCTCACCGGGCTGTCACCGTCTCTGGCCAAGCTTTCCAGCTTGCTTAAGCTAACAAACGCCTTTTATGACTTCACCTTCTTTTTTCCAGAAAAGAAGAAATATTAATCTTGCAACACCTCTATAACGTATGGCTCTGGCGCCTTCTGTTCCCCTTTGTACAAGTACAAAGAAAAACGCGGTTATAAAAGTTTAGACTTCTCCCCTTTCGCTCGCCACTACTCAGGGAATCGTATTAGTTAATTAGTGACTAGAATAATCACTAATTAACTAACATTTTTTGTTTTCTTTTCCTCCGGGTACTTAGATGTTTCAGTTCCCCGGGTACTCCTCCGTAAATCTATGTATTCAACTTACGGATTTCCCGTCTTCAACGGGAAGGGTTGCCCCATTCGGAAATCCTCGGGTCAAAGGTTGCTTGCCACCTCACCGAAGCTTATCGCAGGCTGCTGCGTCCTTCATCGTCTTTTTGCGTCAAGGCATCCGCCATATACTCTTACGTGATTTTCCCACGCTTTTGACCCGGAGCCGCCTAAAGCTCCGAAGCGTGATATATTATTGACGAAAATATTCTATTTTTGGTTCTTTGTTCTCTATATTCAATTGTCAAAGTTCATCGGTTCAACCGGACTTATCATAACTTCTAACCTATAACTTTTAACTCTTTTTGTTTTTTCAAATCAGGTTACGAGTTATGGGCTATGAGTTATGAAATTTTCGGGGGGACTAAAAAACCGCCTTCCGGCGGCCAATAAACGCATTAATACGGACGTGTTTATTAACCGCTTTTGAATTTATGTTTTATGTTTATTCTATCCATAAAATATTGAGATTTAATTGGTGATATTTATTATACCCCATTTAAAAACCTTGTCAAGAGGCGTCGCGCATGACTTCTTTGTCAATCAGTTTGGCTTTTCGCAAACGTTCAAGATCCCTTCTGAAGCTTACCATTCCTTCCTTGGATCCGGTTTCAATGGCGGTCGCGATCTGGGTGATTTTCTGTTCGCGGATAAGGTTGGAAACGGCGGGAGTGTTAATCATTATTTCCCTCACCGCCACCCGGCCGCCGCCGATCTTCGGCGCCAGACGCTGGGATATTACTCCGGCGAGTATTGATGACAGCTGAAAGCGAATCTGGTTCTGCTGATGAGCGGGAAAAATATCAATTATCCGGTCAATGGTCTGGGCGGCGTTATAGGTATGCAGGGTGGCTAAAACCAGATGCCCGGTCTCGGCCAAAGTTATGGCCGCGGAAATTGTTTCAAGGTCGCGCATTTCCCCGACCATGATTACGTTTGGATCCTGCCTTAGGGCGTGCTTTAAGCCTTCGGAAAAAGAAAGCATATCCGTTCCGAGCTGGCGCTGGACGATTTTGCTTTTTTCCGGGGTGAATATATATTCAATCGGATCCTCAAGGGTAACGATCTTATAGGAATAATTATTGTTCAGGTAGCCGATCATGGCGGCCAGGGTGGTTGATTTTCCGCAACCTGTCGGTCCGACGACTAATATTAGCCCCTGTTTTAGATCAAGTAAATTTTTTACCACTTCCGGCGCTTCCAGCTCTTCTAGGGTGGGAATGTTGGGGCTGATTAATCTCGCCACTAAAGCGATATTGTCTTTTTCCAGGCAGACATTAACGCGGAACCTGATCCCATCTTCGTTCTCAAACCCGAAATCCAGCTCTTTATTGGTGCGAAAAATATTTTTTTGTTCAGCGCTTAAAATGGAAAAAACCAAATCTTCCATTTCCTTACGGCTGATTTTTTTGCCGGCCGGTTCAATTAACTCTCCGTCCACCCGAAAAACCGGCGCCTGATTTACCAATAAATGAGCGTCAGAAGCTTTTTCTTTCACTGCTGTTTTAAAAATTTCTTTAAGGTTCATAATATTGGTTAGCGCATTCTTAAAATAAAAACTTCCTTTATTGACAGCAATAAGCAAATGTGCTAATATATTTAGTTAATTTAAATATTTTTTCAAGGCTTTCAGGCTCTAAAAAACCTGGTTGCCCGTAAATTATGAAACTTGTTAAAAAAATCGTCAAAAAGCTAAAAAAACTGATAAAAAACCGCAAAGGTTTTAGTTTAACCGAACTCATGGTAGCGGTAAGTATAACTTCTCTTGTCGCTTCCATGTCTGCCGGACAAATGGATGATGTTATTCCCGTGGCTCGGGACGCTCAGCGCAAAGCCAATATCCGTCAGGTGCAGACAGCTTTGCATCTTTATTACGCTGATCAGGGCGGTTATCCTGTTTCCGGCAACTCCCTGCCGACAACGGCCGGATGGGAACAAATGTCCGCCGCTCTTGAAGGAAGCGATCCGCTCCTGTCGTATATGCCTGAAACGCCAGTTGACCCGTTAAACTACGACGCTTATAAGTTCAAATACTGGAGCGACGGCGAAAAGTTTAAAATAACTTTTGAAACTGAAGACCTAAACGACGCTTCGCCCATAACCGCCTACGGACTTTAATTAATTAACTATTGATTACCCCCAGCCTTTTTTCTTTATTCCCTTTCTCGCCGCTTCAACTTGGGCTTCCTGTTTTGAAGAGCCTTTTCCTTTGGCAATAAGCTCTTCTCCCAGATACAAACCAATCTCAAAAATTTTGGCATGATCCGGCCCGCTTTCGCCAAGGACTTTGTAGTGCGGGGTAATGCCGTTTATTTCCTGGGCTTTTTCCTGGAACCTTGATTTAGGATCAAGGTATAATTCGTTTTTAAGGATATTTTCCAGCTTGGAATAAACCCATTTATTTATAAATTTTTCAGACGCGGGTATTCCCTGATCAAGATAAATAGCGCCGATTAAAGCCTCAACCGCGTTCGCCAGTATATAGCGCCGGGCTTTGGTATTTTTATCTTTAGATTCTCCCCGGGAAAGGTAAAGATAATCTTCAATCTCAAGCTCGCCGGATATGTCAGCGAGCATTTCCGCGTTTACGAGGCTCGCCCGCCAGCTCGTAAGGATCCCCTCGGGCGTTTCGGGAAACTGGTAAAATAATTTTTCCGTTACAATGAGCTCTAAAACCGCGTCGCCGAGGAATTCAAGCCGTTCGTTATGGCCGAGCTCAAAATCAGGATGTTCATTAAGGTAGGATCGGTGGACGACCGCCTGCCGTAACAGCCCCTTATCCTTAAATTTTGTTTCTATCTTCTTTTCTAGCTCACTAAAGTCTTTCATAATTTCAAACAGCAGACAACAGGCGACAGGTGGCAGTTTTTGCAAACATTCTCTGCCGTCTGTCGTCTATTTTCTATTTACTCTTTTTAAATAAATCATTATAGATCGCGCCCAATACTCCGTTTACGAACCGCCCGGAGGCCTCGCCGCCGAAATTTTTCGCTATTTCTATGGCTTCGTTAATCGCCACCTTTTCCGGAATATCCTTATCAAAAAGCAGTTCAAAAACCCCGATGCGGAGCACATTGCGGTCAATGGTCGTTATCTGATCCAGCGGCCAGTCAGTCGCGTATTTTATTATTTGCCGGTCAATTTCTTCAAGGTTCAGAATTACTCCTTTTATGAGATTTAACGCGAACCCGTTGTCGTCAAAATCCGGCGCGAAATTTTTAAAATTTTCCTTCAGGGATTTTTCAACGTCAATATCCTTTCCTTTGAAATCCCAAAGGAATAAAGTTTGCATGGCTATAGTTCGCGCGAGGTGCCTGTTGGACATGGCTTGGTTAATTAGTTGATTTGTTAACTAGAAAAACAAAATACAATTCAGCTGATTAACTAATCACTAATTCACTAATTAACTCTTCTTTTTAGCTTTTTTAGCTTTGACTTTTAGGATGTCGCGCCCCCGGTAAGTTCCGCAAAAAGAGCAGGCGTGATGCGGTTTAACCGGCTTCGCGCATTTCGGGCAAACTCCCGGTTTTATTTTTTTTAAAGCGTCATGGGCTCTCCGCGACAGAGTGGAGTGGCGGGTATGCCTTTTCATCTGAACCATAAAAAATAGAGTGTAGGGTTTAGGTAATAGGGTTTAGGAAAATAAATTTATCTATTCCCCAATCCCTACACCCTATACCCTAAAATTATAATCGTTAACCTTAGTATAAATAAATAAGCGCCTTTGGTCAAGAAAATCAAAATTTTCAAAATTTTGCTATAAAACCAGCATGACATCGCCGTAGCTAAAAAACCGATATTTTTTTTCAATAGCTTTTTCGTAAACCCGCTTTGCCATTTTTAATCCCCGGCCTTTTCCGGCCTTATTTTCTAAAAACGCGCTTAAGAGCATTATTAAAGTGGACTTCGGCAGATGAAAATTTGTAATCATCGCGTCAACAATTTTAAACTCATAGCCGGGATAAATGAAAATATCCGTCCAGATTCCGCGTTTTTCCGTAATCGCGCTGCCGCCGAGCAGGGCTTCCAGTGTTCTGACGCTCGTCGTGCCAACCGCTATTATTCTCCGGCCGTTTTTTTTAGCTTTCATAATCCTCTCCACCGCCCCCTTTCCAATCTCCGCCCATTCGGAATGCATCGTATGCTTTTTCACGTCGTCAACTTTCACCGGCGCGAAAGTTCCGAGTCCGACGTGCAAAGTAACGTATTCAAGCTGAATGCCTTTGGCCTTTAGCTTTTTCATCAAAGCCGGAGTAAAATGGAGACCAGCCGTCGGCGCCGCGACTGAACCGGACTTTTTCGGATCAGCATAAACCGTCTGATAACTTAAATCATCTTTATTCCGCGTATTTCTGTCGTCTATTGTCTGTTTTCTATTTTCTAATCTCTTTATGTATGGCGGTAGAGGAATATGGCCGATTTTTTCCACTGCCCTCATCAGACTTCCGCCTGATTTATTAAATTCAACCAGCCAGGTTCCGCCGCCGCTGTCTTTGATAATTTTACATTTCAAGCCTTTTCCAAATTCAATTTCCAAATTTTCTTTTTTTCCTCCGCCGCCGATTAAACACCGCCAAACTTCTCCGCTCTTCGCGGCTTTTTCTTTTTTCAGCAGAAACACCTCAACTTTACCTCCGGTTAAAATCTTTTTGCCAATGAGCCGGGCTTTTATCACCCTGGAATTATTAAACACTAAAACATCTCCCGGCCTTAAATAATCCGGCAGATCAAAAAAATGCTTGTGCTCAATTTTATCCGTCATCCGGTCAAAAACCAGAAGCCGCGAATGGTCTCGCGGTTTCATCGGATATTGGGCGATAAGTTCTTTAGGAAGATGATAATCAAAATTAGATAGATTCATATTAGACGACAGCACTATTCACTTGTTAATCCCGTGCTTCTTATCAACCCACACAGCACCTTATATCCCTCAAAAGCTTCAATCTTTAACTGGTTAAATTCCTCGTTACTTAAATATCCTAAGTCATGGGCTAATATCAAATGATTTTGCACTTCTGCGCTTGACCCCCGAGCCTGAATATAGAACCTTATTCTGTCTTTCGTGTGAAAACGACCATAACCTTCGGCGATATTCGCCGTTACAGAACTGGCCGACCTTCTTAGCTGGCTGATTAATCCGAATATTTCTTCTTTCGGAAAAAATTTTGTCTTTTGATAAATTTTCAAAGTTAGTTTATGATTCTTTTCCCAAGCAATCAACTGAGTAAAATGGTTAATTTTAGACATATGTCGTCTATTTTCTGTCGTCTATTTTCTGTCGTCTATTTTCTGTCGTCTATTTAAATGCCGATACGCCAAATCAGTCGCGATCCGACCCCGCGGCGAGCGGTCTAAAAACCCGAGCTGTAAAAGATAAGGCTCGTAAACATCCTCAACCGTATCCATGTCTTCGCCGGTGGCCGCCGCGAGAGTATTCACCCCGACCGGTCCGCCGTTGAATTTATCAATTATTATTTCCAGTATTTTTCGGTCAACCGAATCAAGCCCGAGCTCGTCCACTTCTAAAAGCTCAAAGGCCAGAGAGCAAAATTTGCTATTTACTCGCCCGTCGCCTTTGACTTCACAATAATCGCGCACCCGTTTTAAAAGCCGGTTCGCCACCCGCGGCGTTCGGCGGGAACGGGAAGCGACCTGCTTTAACGCTCCGGACTCCATTTCTACGTTTAAAATCCCCGCGCTCCGGCGGACGATATTTTCTATTTCTTCGTGTTCGTAAAAATTAAGGTGATAAACCATGCCGAACCGGTCTCGTAAAGGCGCCGAAATCAGGCTGGTTTTAGTTGTCGCGCCGATGATCGTAAATTTTGGAAGATCAATCCTAAGTGTCCGGGCCGACGGGCCTTTGCCAATAATAATATCCAAGGCGTAATCCTCCATGGCCGGATAAAGGATTTCTTCAATCGTCCGGTTTAAGCGGTGAATCTCGTCAATAAAAAGCAGGTCGCCTTCGGAAAGGTTGGTTAAAATCGCCGCGAGATCTCCGGTTTTTTCAATGGCCGGGCCGGAAGTTATTCGGATGGAAGAACCCATCTCATTAGCTATAACGTGCGCGAGCGTAGTTTTTCCGAGTCCTGGCGCGCCGTAGAGAAGGACATGCTCTAACGGTTCGCGCCTCGCTTTAGCGGCCATGATGGAAATTTCAAGGTTGTTTTTTATTTTTTTCTGGCCAATATAATCGGCGAGGTTTGCTGGACGGAGCGACAGCTCAAGCTTCTTGTCGCCCTCCTCTTCTTTGACGGAAATTATTCTTTTTTGGCCTGGCGATTCTTTCATAAATTAACTCTTTTTTCTTATGTAAAAGAAAATCAGCATCATAATAATAATCAAAGCTACTGTCCCTCCGGCTAAAATAAAAAAAGTATCATCCCGGCTGGCTAACGGCAGGCGGATATTCATCCCGTAAGTTGAAGCGACTACCATCGGAATGGTAAATATCGCGGTAATATAAGTTAGCATCTGGACGGTTAAGTTCATGTCAATTGACATGGCGGTCGTATAGCCGTCGCGGACGTTTTTGATGGTTTTTAAATTAGTCAGGCAAAGTTCTAAGACCTGCTCGCCGTCAATTAAAAGGTCGTTCATCAGTTCTTTGTCTTGATGGTAAAGATTTATATAATTGTGCTGAAGAATTTTTTTTATTGTGCTTATGGTCGGGGAAAGCGAGGCGGCGAAATTATTTAATATTTCTTCATTCTCCACTAAAGTCAGGATGTCGTTTTTTCTTATATTATTAAGGTTGGTTTTTTTATTCTGCACGCTCCGGTTGATGACATTAATATATTTCTGATAGTTATCAATTATCCTCATGGAGATTTTAATGAAAAAATTTGACTGCTGGGTGGTATAGACTTCTATTTTTTCCCTGGTCAGGTCGTCAATTATGCCGTTTTCTTCCCGGACAATAGTAGTGATATGCTTCTCGCTTAAAATTATGGTTAAAGGAGTAGTCTTATAGCCTTTGTCGCTTTCTATGCCCGCTCGTAAAATTATTATGGCGTTGCGGCCGACTACCCTTACCCGCGGCAATTCAAATTCATCAAGACTGTCTTCAAAAGCGTCCAAAGGAAGGTTAAGAAGCTTGCTGATTTTTTTTACTTCTTCCGTATCAGGCCGAACCAGGCTAATCCAGCTGAAAGAAACAAAGTCTTTCACTTTTCTTAATTTTCTTTGAGTAACGGTGTTGTGATAGATATTAATCATTTCTTTTCCGGCCTTGCCGCGTTATTTTTCGGCATGCCGGGCAAATCAATTTTGTCCAGTTTCATGGTCTTAAAAACAACATAAACCAAAACGGCGATAATTAAAAAATCAATGGCATTAGCCGCGAAACTTCCGTACGCGAGAGTTTTGTAATGGGCGGCCGCCAGTTCGCCCTGCTTATTGCCGATTAAGAGGCCAATCGCCGGCTGGATAATATCGTTTACGAGCGAGGTGATCATTTTGTTGATTGATCCGCCGAGAATAAAACCCATGGCTAGGCCGACTATGCCCTGCTCTTTAATGAATTTAAAAAATCCTGTCATAAAAAGACTCTTTAATTATTAATAGCTCTTAATATTCCGCGCTCCGGCAAAATCTCCCGCAAGGGGATCCTGCCGCGTACAAAATCATTTCACGGCTGTAAAATATCTTCAGTCCGCCCGTCAATTGAAATAATTACGTTTTCCACGGTTGGAAACTGCTTTAATGTTTCGGTGATTTGCGCGCGTATCGCCGCTACCCGGCAGGATCCACCGACTGAGAGCTCCAGCTCCCTGTTAAAATCAACCCGGGCGGTTTTATTTTCAATGGTAAGTTTTTGGATTTTGACCCCGTCATTCAGACTGGTAAAATATCCGCCATCAACTTCTTCGGTTCTTAAACCGGATAAAAGCTCGGTTAGCGCGGCCCGAGCCGGAGCCTCGGTTTTCGGAACATCCCTATCAACCGGATAAACTTTTTCGCAGTTAACAGAATCGGGATCAAACTCTATATTTCCAAAATATGCTTCAACTTTCATGGTTTCAATTTTTCCGAATTTCACCGGCACTCTTACCATATTTGTTTCCGAGCCATCTTTAGGAGAATATTCAAAAACTTCTACTGTTCCTGTTTCCGTTTCTGGCACTATATAATTGGATGAAATCTCAAAGTCGCCAAAAATTCCCGCGTCCGGAGCTTGAGTCATGGCGCTTTTTTCAATCAGTATATTGCCGTTAGCGTCTTTCACCCGATAAGTAAAAGTATTTTCAAAAACCCGGGCCTGGCCTTTAATTATAACCGGCATGCCGATTTCATCGCCTTGCTTCGGCTCTGAAACCCGGATATTTCCTTCCGGCGATTGCGCTGGTTCATCTTCCGGTTCCCTGCCGTTGTCATCGTTGCCATTATTTTCTCCGCCGGGACAGGTGGTATTGGGCGCCGGAGCGTCCGGATTACCATGCCGAGTCCATTTTCCGCCGGAGCAAATCCAGTCGTCTTCATTGCTGAAAATCTTAGCTCCGATAATAAAAGCTAAGACAATGAGCAGGGCTGATAAAACGATTACTCCGCCCAGAACCGCCGGCGAGTATGATTTTTTATTATTTTCGTCTGGCATATATTTCATGATAAGAATAAATGACCAGGAAGTTTTAAAAACCTCCGGGCAAACTTGCTTTAATACTTGTTTTCTTTTGACCCGAAAATCCGGTCTAAAAGGAATTTAATCGCGGTAAAGACCAGGCTGAAAAGCAAGGCGGAAAAAAATCCGCTTACCGAAAATCCGGGAACAATCCAGCCGGCGAGCATCACCATCAAAGCGTTGATGACAAAATAAAAAATGCCTAAAGTAATGATCGTAACCGGCAGGGTCAGGATTACTAAAAGAGGTTTTAAGGTGGCGTTGACAAGAGCCAAAACCACCGCCGCCAAAGCCGCGAATAAGAAATTTTCCACCGCGATGCCAGGCAGGAGATAAGCCGCGGCCATCACCGCCAGAGCGTTTAAAACAATCTTAACCAATGTTTCCATATTTTTATCTATTAACCGGATATTAAAGGCTTTAATTTCTTTAAGCATACCAACTCAGGTCGTTTTCGGCAACCTTTTGAAAAACAGCTCTGGATTGACTTTCCGGCGCTATTTTGCTATGATATTTAAAGGTGAATATTTTAGCATGGTTTTCTAATTTTAGAGAATATAGTCTACCATTAAGTTTAGAGTTTATATAGCAAGCGTTAGATAAGCTGTCGAAATAAATCACCGGAAAAATTCCTCGCCGTTCGCTTTGCCGCGAAAACGCGGACAAGATAACAGCCGGGGAGCTAGAAAGAGAGGTGAAAATTTCAATGGCTTATCAAGACGATAATCGCCCGCAAAGACAGATGAATGATATTTCAGCGTTAAATATCACATGCGCCGAATGCGGAGCGCCAATCAAAGAACTTCCTTTTGAACCAACTCAAAGAGAAGACGGAACTTACGGAAAGCTTTATTGCTACGAATGCAATAAAACTAGAATGAGAGCCCGCGGACCGAGAAGAGATTTCGGAGGAAATCGCGGAGGTTTCGGCGGAGGCAGAGATCGCTTCTAACAGAATTTTATAAAAAAACTCCCGCGACCTGTCCGCAATGCTACCTAGCGTTGCAGGCGGATCGCGGGAGTTTTTTGTCGGCGAAAATTCATCTATCAACTGGCAATTGCCGGGATAATTTTATACCCATCATGGCTGTAAATGGATTCCGGCTCGGTCCTTCAGCCCTACTCTTTAAAAATTTTCGCTCTTTCTCCCGGCCTTATCCTGTAAAGCGATATTATTTTCCCTTCCATGACCGCGTCCGCCCTTTGCCGGAATTCTTTTGACGGGGGGTAAGCTTTGAAAAATCCGGCCGGAACCGCGAGATAGAAAGACTCTTCCGTGACGGACGGCTCATAAAGCATATTTACTTTCCTTTCGCCGTAATAACTCAAAGTCTCAAGCCAGTTCCAGCCAAGCGAATAAACTGGCAATTCGCGTTCGGCCAAGGCCGCCAGCCCGGCCGTCTTTTCTTCATTAGCAACGGCGTATTCGCTGGAAAAACCTTCCCTTAAATTAAATACCTGCCAGCCGGTATTAAAGAATCCTAAAACTATAGCCACCCCGGCAACAGTAAAAAATTTTCTTTTCTCCATTTTAAATTCTTTGGCTAAAGAGGCGGCTGACAAGGCGATGAAGAGCGCCATAAACGGGTAAATCGGTTCAAGATAATAAAAGAGTTTAGTTTTTGACGCGGCAAAAATCGCGAAAACAAAAATTAGCGACAAAAAAGAAGCCAATATCGGCGCCGGGTATTCTTTAAGCTTTTTTCCGTATTTCCCGATTTGCCAGAAGGCTAAAATCAGGAATATTAAAAACCAGGGCTCAGTAAGATAAAAAAGATATTTAAAATAATGAAAGACGGTAATTCCGCCGCCGATAATCGGCGAGCCAAAGCGGGAAAATAAATGGTAGCCGGCATACGTATTTAGGAATTCGCTTCCGTACCGGCTGGCTTCGTATAAATGCCAAGGCGCGGCCAGCAGGAAAAAAACCGCCCCTCCGACCCAAAAATATCCGCTTTTTAGCCAGTCCCATTTCCGGTAAGAAAGCGAAAAAGCGAGCATGGCCGGCGCGGCAAAAAGCCCGATTAAACTTTTAAGTAAAACTCCGGCCGCCAGGCTCGCGCCCATGGCAAGAAACCATTTCCCGTTTTTCCATCCCCGGACGAAAAAATAAATTGAAGCGAGAATCGCCGTTGCCACCGGCGCGTCCATCCGGAATTGCCGGGCGGCAAAAGCAAACTCGCCCGAGGAAGCGAGAATAGCGCCGGCCAAAAAAGCCGTCAGATAATTTTTGCTTATATAAAAAGCAAAAAGCCAGGTTAAGATAACCGCTAAAATTCCAAAGAGCGCCCCGGGCAGGCGGAGCGCCAATTCGTTAAAACCGAAAACTTTCGCGCTCCCGGCCGCCAGCCAGAAATAAAGGGGCGGCTTGTCAATCCATGGCTTTCCCCATAGAGTAAAAGATAAATGCTCGCCGCTATTCATTGCCTCTTTCGCTACCCGCGCGTAAGTCGCCTCGTCGTAGTCTAAAAAAGCCTGGTCGCCCAGCCGGAACAAAAAGAAAAACGCGCTCAAAATAATCAAGGCGGAAAACAATAACTTTCCCTGCTTTGGAGTTAAATCCGGCATCATTGCTTATCCTTCAAACTTTAAAAAATACTCTTTTGGTTTTGACTCCCTACGTATTACATCCCTCCAACCCGGTTTGGCTTCTGATAGCCTTTTAACCCTTTCCCCGTCCCGAAAAAGAGGATCAACGGCTCGGGATTTTAGCGTCACTTTCCGGTCATAATTACCTGGGCTGTTTTTACAGCCGATTTTTCCGGCCATCCGGCGGTAAAGTTTTTCCAGTTCGTCGTCTTCCTTAAGATGCGCGTTTATTTTTTCTAAGACTCCCCCGTCAGTCGTAAATAAATCATCATGAGTAATATATTTTTTTAGAAGAGCCCGCCTCAGCCAGTCGCCGACTGTCCGGAACATAATGGCCGATGACAAACCGGCGTAATAAACCGAACTCATTTTTAAAAATAGCTCCGCGAATTTTTCAGCGCTTTGCAAATCTTTAAATATCCACTCCCCGTCTTTAGCTTCAAAATTGTTTAAAAAATATTCCGCGCTGGTTATTTCCTTAAAAATTACCGCGCCCCTAAGCGAGTAATCAATCCGGTCGGCGCAAAGATCGGGTAAATCTCTTTCTAAGAGTAAAAAATTCCCGCTGTCCAGAATATAATCCGTATCAAAACCGTATTTTTTTAAAATCCCGGGGATTTCCGAATTCCTCACGAATTTTTCAAAAACGTCATCCTGATAACTTTATTTTTCTTCCGAACCTTCGTCCAGCGCGTAATCCACGCAATGGGAAAAAGCCGAATGCGAAACATCATGGATCAAGCCGGCGATTTGTTCATGGATAGGCGCGCCGAACATCTTCAATAACAAATAAACGCCAACCGAATGCTCAAAGCGCGAATGGGCGGTTCCCGGATAATACGGCTCAAAATACCCGGCCTGGTCAATTTCTTTAAGCCTCTCCATTGCCTTAGAGGCTATTAGTTCCAAAATCACCGGCTCCGCGATCTTAAATTCCCCGTAGATCCTGTCTTTATATTTCATGATAATTATTTTTCCATCGCCCGCTTTTTTAAGTCTTCCGGCATTTTTTCTATGGCGTAACGGAGCGCCGTCCGGGGCATGGTTTTTTTATTTTTTATGACATAATCAAAAACCTGTTTTTCATTCTTGCGGCTTGCTTCTTTTAGCATCCAGCCGTATCCTTTCTGAACCATATCATCGGAATCCAAAAGCAATTTGTCGGCGATCTGAAAAATTTCTTTTAAAAACTTTCCCTGCTTGGCCGGAATAATTAGGGTTACGGCCGCCGCGCGCCTCATCCAGCGGTTTTTTGATTTGGTAAAAGCTAAAAGCTTCTTAATAAACCCGGGATGCTTGAGAATAAACGAACCAACCGCGTGATTGCATAAGGTATCGCACTTGGCCCAGTTGTCAATATATTTTCCGATCCAGCGTTCAAAAATTTTAAAATCGCCAGGCGTAAACCGACTCTTTATCCTCTCGGCCCAGTCGGCCGCGATCCAGGCTTCTTCCGAAATCCCCGACCGAAAAAGCTCCTCGCAAAGGGAAAAGATTTCTTTTTTACTAAGTTCCTTTATTTCCCCAAAACTCTCTTTTGATATTTTTGAAACCAACCCCGCCCGAACGCCGTAAAATTTAACTTCTTCCTTAAAAAAACGCTGGAAGCTTTCCCTTGTTTTCGCGTCCGAGTTTTTCTTCAATTTTTTTCTCAGCTTTAGGATAATATTTTTCATACGTTCATTCCCGCCTTAATAACCGCTGATACCTAATCATAAATTTATCGGTTATTATTTAATTAACCGATTAGTGATATTATAACCCGCCGCTCTCTCGGTCCGTCAAGCTCAATTAAAACGACTCTTTGCCAATCCCCTAAAATCAGGCTGTTTCTAATAAAAGGCAAAGTCAAATTTGTTCCGATTATGGCGGACATGATATGGTCAGGCGTGTGCGCCGGGTTATGTGGGTGCCGGTAATTAAGTTTCGGGCACATTTTTTCTATCGCGTCCAGTAAATCCAAATCCGTTCCCGGATCCAGGTCAGCCAAAGTAAGGGCGGCCGTAGTATGGGTGACTAAAATATTCACCTGCCCATCTTTTTTATTACCGTTACGCAAAAGATCATTAACCTTATCGGTAATATCAATTACTTCTTTAATTTTACTGGTTTTAATTAGTATTTCTTCCATGTTTACGTTTCGCTTTTTTGGCAAATTATTTGCAGCCAATTATTCTCTTTCCTTAAAACAATCTTTTTAAAGCAGATTTTCATGCCAGCATCCGCTAAATACTTCTCCATTTCCGGCATTGTAAAATAACTGAAGAACCTTTTATACTTATAGCCGTAGTCTTCTTCGGATACGGTTGCCTCGTCATTCTCTCCGATTTTTTTTCTTTGACCGCAAAATAAAGATAGCCGCCCGGTTTTAATTTTTCTTTTAATAAAGTTATGATTTTCCCGACTTCATTTTTAGGGAAATGAAGCAAAAATGCCTGAGCGAAAACCCCATCAAATTTTTCTTTTAAACTAGCCGATTCCGCTACATCCATTACAAAATATTTTCCTTCCGGCGCCTCCCTTTTAGCTATTTCAATCAAAGCCATGTTTTTTACCACCTTTTGCCCGAAATTCAGCGGGATATGAAAAAACTGGACAACGTGGTCTTTTACGAATACTTTATCTTTCCAGGTAATTTCCTTGTCCTGCCAAGGCTCCGGATTAAACGGCTCGCAACAGCCGGTTGGCTTGATGTTTTGTGAGTCCTCCATAAATTTTTTGTTTCCGGAATGTAGCGCCGGAAATGAGTTAATAATTACTATTTGAGAACCCCCGCCTTGGAGTGATATATAAATCTAACTTAATTATACCAAAAAATCGCCAAGAGAGCGATTTTTTAGGCATAACGTGGATAAATATACACTTGCATACTTTCTATTTATTTTCTATAATAGCATTATAGACCTAATAAAAATCGTCTGTCAATAATATGCTTACTAAAAAACAAAAAAATGTATTGGATTTTGTAAAACAATATTGCTCCAAGCATAAATACGCCCCCTCACTTGAAGAAATTAAGAAGCATCTAAAAATAGCTTCTGTTTCTACCGCTCACTTTCATATAAAAAAACTCCAGGAAAAAGGCTTTTTAAGAAAAGAAGATAATCAACCAAGAGCGATTTCTGTTTTTGAGAGCGAAAAAATGATAAATATTCCGCTCATGGGGAATATCGCGGCCGGACAACCCATTGAAGCTATTAAAGAAAGGAATGTTATTGCCGTTCCACAGAGTAAATTACCAAGCTCTGGCAATTTCTATGCATTGAGAGTTGTTGGCAATAGCATGATTGAAGAGAATATTAATGACGGCGATTTGGTGATAGTCAAACAGCAGGATACCGCTGAAAATGGACAAAAAATTGTTGCTTTAATTGATGACTATGAAACTACGCTAAAAAAGTTTTACAAAGAAAAGGGGCATATTAGACTTCAGCCAGCCAACAGAACAATGGGTCCCATAATTATTTCCAAACAAACCCCGTTAACAATACAAGGTATTGTAATTGATGTTATAAAAAACGATGAAAATAATTTTGCAAAAGAGCTGATTACGTCAAAAAGTATTAAACGTAACAATAGATTACCTCTCAATCAAATTATTTTAAATGACGCGGTTGAAGAATTAAGAAAATTACCAGATGAATGTTGCGATGTTATTATAATTGATCCGCCATATAATATCGGTAAAGATTTTGGCAACAACATGGATAAACGAGAAATGAGCGAATATATTCGTTGGTCAAAAAGCTGGATAGATGAATCTATTAGAGTCTTAAAGCCAACCGGCACAATGTTTATTTATGGTTTTAGTGAAATTCTTGCTCATCTTTCGGTTGAGATACCAATAAATAAAAGATGGCTTATTTGGCACTATACAAACAAAAACGTTGCTTCTCTAAATTTTTGGCAAAGAAGCCATGAAGCCATAATCTGCGCCTGGAAAAACAATCCGATCTATAACCGGGACGAAGTGCGGGAGCCTTACACCGAAGGTTTTTTAAATGGAGCGGCAGGAAAGGTTCGCCGGGGCACGGTCGGCCGTTACAGTAAGAATGGGAAAGAAACCATATATAATGCTCACGAAGGAGGTGCCTTACCGAGAGATGTTATAAAGATTCCGGCCTTGGCCGGGGGAGCGGGCATGAACGAGAGGTGGTTTATCTGTAAAACTTGCGGGGGCGGAGTTTTCGGGCCAAGAGAATTAAAAAAACATATCGGCCACGATATAATAAAGCATCCAACTCAGAAACCTTTGGAGATTTGCCGCCGGCTTATCAGATCGGCCATGCCGAAAGGAAATGGCGTTATACTTGTTCCCTTCGCGGGAAGCGGAGCTGAATGCGCGGCCGCAAAAGAACTAAATCAAAATTATATCGGCTTTGAAATTAACCCTGAGTACAAAAAAATCGCCGAAAAGGCGATTGCGTCGGTAAAAACGGCTCTTAAGCTATTTTGACCTTGAATCAATTTCTCTTTTTTTATCTTTAAAAATTTTCGGAGTGAAAACCACGAAGCCGTTATCAAAAGACTTTATTCTCTCGTCTTCAGAGAACCTTAAATAAGGTTCTCTGAGCTCGCCTTTTTTTGTTTTTGGGTTTTGAAGACAATTAGGAACCTCATATTTAATATCAATTGACTCGCCTTCAAGTTTAGCCTTCCGTGGCAACGGCCGTCCGCTTTTTACGCCGCTATAGCTGGTTTTTTTAACCTGATAATTTAAAAAGCGACCCCTATATTTTACTCTTATATCCGCTCCCTGATGGTCAAGTTCGGCGGACATAGAAACCGTTCCTTCGCCAAAAACAGATTCGGCCACGTACCCGGAGTGAATCTGCGTTATTAGTCCTGCCCAGGTTCTATAAATCCTTGCTTTCAAGCCGCGACGAAAACAATCTTTACACATAGTTGATCTGATACGAAAATTCTCCGCCGCTTGTCTTTTCTCGCTAAAATAGCGGTTGTAAAAATCATCAAAGGATAAAAACTTTTTTTCATCCCAATACACCCGATACAATAATCCAATAGCCTGAATGTCTTTACTTAAATCCATTTCAACAATTTTTACCCGGCTATACTTTTTTCTAAAACCCTGCAAATCAACTGTCTTCAAAAATTCGCTGAATTTTTCCAAATACATAAATTAAATTTTATCTGGCGGAGAGGCAGGGATTTGAACCCTGGAGGACGTTGCCGCCCTGCGACTTTTCGAGAGTCGTGCCTTCAGCCGCTCGGCCACCTCTCCATTGAAATTTACAATTGTCAATTTTCCCGTCTCGCTCTCGGCGAGCCGAGGCGGACAATTTACAATTTTAATCTTTTTAACTCCTCCGCTTCCAGCCGCTTCCATTCCCCTTCTTTTAAGTTGCCTAATTCCAGCTTTCCAATCCTCACCCGAATTAAATCTTCAACCTTTGCGCCAAGCGAGCGGAACATCCGCCTGATCTGCCGCTTCTTGCCTTCGGTTAGCACGATGTTAAATCTTCCGTGGCTTAAACTTCTGGCCTTTTTTGCCCGGACAATCCCGTCGCCTTCACCAATGTCAACTCCATCTAATAATCTTTTTATCAAGCTCCCAACCAAATCATTCGTAGTTGATAATTGGTAATTGCTAATTGACGCAACGTATTCCTTTTCCTTTTCATATCGGGGATGAGTAAGCTTGTTGGCGAGCTCCCCGTCGTTAGTCAAAAGAATCAACCCCCGACTGTCTTTATCCAGCCGCCCGACAATAAAGAGTCGTTCTTTGGTCTTTACCAGGTCAAAAACGTTCTTTTCGCCCCTAAATTTCCTCGCGGTTGAGGTGAAGCCCGAGGGTTTATTCAATTTAATATATATTTTCTCTTCTGGCAACCTTAATCTCTTCCCGCCAATCCGAACATCGGGCAATTCCAGGGAATCAACAATTGTTCCGATTGCGGCTTTTTTTCCGTTTAAAAAAACTTTACCCTGCCGGATCAGGATTTCGGCCGCCCGCCTTGAGGCGTAGCCCGATTGGGCAATATATTTTTGAAGAATTATTTTCATGCCAGCCTTATAATAATAAGGCTCCCGAAAACCGCGATGAGCATAGTAAAAAGCCAGAGCGCGGTAAAAAGTATGAGCTTTAATGCTTCGGCTTTTTTGCCGTTTAAATAATAATAGATCGGCCTCCCGAGAACCAGTAGCGCCGTAGTTAAAGCCGAAAAAACAAAAAGCAATAAAAAAGCGACTGGCGCGAGAAAGCTGTCCATCTGGCCGAAGATCTTTTCCCCGTTCCTTAAAGCAAAACTTACCAGGGCGATATAGGCGAGGACGCCGAATGAATTTAAAAATCCGATGGAGATCAATTTTAAATTGCTCATACGTTTTTTTGACCCGCTCCGGACAGGGCGGACTTATGAATTAAATTAATAAAGCTCGCCATAAAAATAAAAAGCCAGAACATAACAGAAAGATCGTTCTTAAAATACGGAACATCAACCAGTCCATGAACGACGATCGAGGTCATTGCCCCGATTAACCCGATGTTTATATATTTATATTCCGGCCTATCCGATTTTCCGGCCAGATTTAAAATTCCGGTAAAAAAATATTTCCCGATTATCCAGATAAATATGAGCAGTCCGGCCAGCCCGAGCTCAGACCAAAAATTTAAAAAAATGTTATGCGGGTATAAATAAATCTCAGTCGGCTGCCAGACTGATTTCCGGTACTCCGGGTCAAAAACGGTTTTTTTATGAAAATCCGGATCATTAAATTTATTAAAAAATATGCCTTCCTGATGATAGGGCGCTACGGCTGCCTGATAGCCGGAAAGCCCTGCGCCGGACATTAATCTTCCATCGCTAAGCATCGCCCAAGTTTCCCGCCACTGCTGTTTTCTTATTTCGCCGGACAAGTCTTTTAAGGCTGTTTTTTTTATGGCCAGCTCTCTCGCCGGCGGATAAAAATAAATTCCTGTTACGAGCAAGAGGCCGAGCCCTAGAGTCAGCCATCGGACTTTTTTTCCGGCCAAAAGCGCGAAAATAAAAGTCCCAGCCGCGATGCCAATCATTGCGCCCCTGGACTTAGCGAAATAAATGGCCAATAACGATATCGCAATGACAAACGCAATAAAAAATATTTTAAAAATTTTAGAATTGAAAATTAAAAATTGTCCGCCTCGGCTCGCCGAGAGCGAGACGGGAAAATTGAAAATTCTATTACTGCCTTGCTTAACTTCGCTAAATTCCTTTGCCAGCCATCCGGCAAACAAAAGGATTAACGGTCCCAAATACAGCCCTACCGCGTTCGGGTAGCCGAAAAATGATACCGCCCTTCTCGTTCCCTCGGCCTGCCAAAACGGGTTATCAATCAGATTACCGGTAAATTTCTGGTAAACGGCAACGAGCGAAATTGCCAAAGCAGAAAAAGCGAGCGGCCAAAGGATTTTTTCCAACCATTGGCTTTTCGCGTCCTCCATCGCTTCCCGGCCGAGAGTGTTAAAAAGTAGAATAAAAAATAAAACCGGCTCAAAAAAATAAGCTTTAAAAATTCCTAATGATTCCTTTGAAAACCCGGCTGTTCCGGCCGCTAAAAAAGCGACGATGAGCAATATAACTATTTCCAAATCAAAAGAGTATCTCGTCCTTCCCGCCTTTTTTAGTCCTCTCATTTTATCCCTTAAGCCGGAAAAAAGCGCTGAGCGGTTTTTAATAAACCAACCGCCGAAAGCGATAAGAATCATGCCCTCAAGCAGTGTCATGGGCAGACCAAAAATATTAAACCGGACTAAATAAGAAGGCAGGGCGAAAATAATAATCATCACGCTTAAGTCAATTCGCAACCAAGCAACGGCGGTAAAAAAAATAAAGAATAGCGCGACCAATAACATCATCTTGCCAATGCCCCGCAAAAACGGGGTGTTACGGAAATTAAACCAGAAGCATGTAAAGCCCGATACTTACGAGTCCGGCACCGATTAATTTCTGAGCGAGGATTTCTTTTCCTATTTCCTCGCTAAAAACTTTGGGAAAGCGGATGGAAATAATTACCGAGAAAATTATGAAAAAAAGATACTGGACTCCCTGCAGGGCGTTAACCATGGCGACGTTGCCTAAGTCAATGGCCCAATTAAGCATAATAAAGGCCAAAGCCGCGGACAGCCGAACAGTAAGGAAAAAACTTAAACTTTTCGGGGCGGTGGCGCTTTCCTGATGCGAAAAAATATCTTTTCTCCAGGCCGGGACGGCGAGAAGAAAGAGGGCGCCGAGAAAAGTTCCTAATCGCGACCAGACAAAACTGCCGATAAACGGCTGATGGAGATAAATATATTTCATGAGGACGTAAAAGGCGGCGAAAAAGAACGCGGAAATAACTGAATTAAAAAGCAACCTGCGTCCGGGCCGGTATTTGGCGTGAATTTCCCCGAGAGTATCGCCGAAAACCGACCGGATCCGGTCGTAAACTTTTTTTACCATGTAAAACCGGGTTCTTTTAACGGAAATAAGCACCCCGCCGGTAATAAGAATTACGAAAGCCAGCAGTTGCTTTTCATCTAATGATTCGCCGAGAAAAATTATGGAAAACAAAAGACTAAAAACCGGCACCAGCCCGCCGACAATCGGGACGACCCGCGTCGCTTCGCTTTGATGGAGCGCTTTGTACCAGAATACAAGAGTAATTAAAAACAACAGGCCGGCCGACAAATCAAGGAGAAGTTCTCCCAGGCTCGGCACCCAGGGAGCGAAAAATAAGAGGAACAAATTAAAAACGCTCCAGATGCCTACGTAAAAAGAATAGACAATGGAAGAGTGAATTTTTTTTGACAAAAGGAACTTATCGGCGAGATAAACTCCGGCGTTAATAAAGTAGGCGGTAATCGCGACGGGTAACCACATATGAATTTACAATTTATTAATAAATACAAGCAAGTTCTCAAACCTTATGACATGTTTTGTTTAATATCATAACGCCGGCTGTTCATGGCTTGCGCAATGGATGGTTCCTCCGCCGTAAATTAAATCCCCCGAATCTATGCCGATAACCTCCCTGTCCGGAAAAGCCTGCTTTATTATTTCCAGAGCTATCTTATCATTATTATGGCCGAAAATTGGTACTAATACAACCTTATTCCCAATATAAAAATTCGCGTAACTCGCCGGAATCCTCCGGCCATTCCCGTCCGCGATTTTAGGAAGCGGCAAACCGATTAAATTAAATTTATTGCCGTCCTGATCTTTT
>Ga0209016_1001266_pt1 | contig 21110 bp, 17 predicted proteins | sample EPASupsiteSAE305_FD_187265 | JGI IMG/M metagenome (GOLD analysis project Ga0209016, IMG submission 187265) | Bioremediated contaminated groundwater microbial communities from EPA Superfund site, New Mexico - SAE3-05 (SPAdes) (version 2) | ecosystem: Environmental > Aquatic > Deep subsurface >...
GAGGTATCGTTGTTGATGGTTCCATTCGTGTAGGTGGTGATAAATTTGAATCGGCGATATTGGAGTATATTAGAAAAAAAAGCAACATCGCAATCGGTGAAGGTACAGCGGAAAATATTAAGATTAAAATCGGTTCAGCTATAGATGACAAAAAAGATAAAACAATAAATATCCGTGGAAGAAATTTAAAAAGTGGCCTTCCCGAAATTATCACTATCGGTTCCAGAGAGATTACCGATGCAATTCAAGAAGAATTGGAAGAAATAATCAAAGTTATCAAATCTGTTTTAGAAAAAACTCCTCCTGAACTTGCCGCAGATATTTTAGATCATGGAATTGTTTTAACCGGTGGTGGTGCACTACTAAAAGGTCTTAACCAATTAATTACCAATAAAACCGGTGTGCCCTGTTTTGTATCTGATTATCCGCTTTTGAGCGTTGCCAAAGGTACTGGGATGGTCTTAGATAATTTGGAGAAATACAAGAAAGCTTTAGGATAAACCAAAAGCAATTTTCAATATTCAATGTTCAATTTACATTAAATTTTCATATAAATAATTTTCAAGTAACCAATTCAAACCGATGCAGAATTGATAATTACATGTTGTTAATTAGAAATTTATTGAAAATTGCAAAATTGAAAATTAAAGATTGATGTCCCTCCTGGGATTGGACTGTACAGAACAATGGAGAGAAGCTAGAATTTACCTATCAATCAATTTATTTGCATATGAAAAAAGGATTAACATTTGAAAAACTTGGTTTCATATTTACGATGATTCTTATCATCCTTTTGCCGTTTCATGCTTTTCTAACGACATCTTTAACCGCTCTTGTTTCCGGATATTCGCAAGATTTACTCTCCAAAACTTCCTATTTTGTTGCTTGTTGGAAAGAAATTCTAATGGTCATTATGACTTTAATGATTATCATCCGCTCCTTCATTCAAAAAAAACTGCCATTCAAGATTCTCTTAATCGATTACTTTATTCTATTCCTTTTTGTTTGGGCTTTGGCCTCAGCTTTCATTCAATCGGCTTCTTTAACTCAAGGTATTCTGGGAATAAGATTTGATTTCGAATTTTTCTTCTTATACTGGATTATCCGCGCACTTAATATCAGTCAAGATAATCTTAAAACAATCCTTAAGACTTTATTCATAGTAACTTCCATTGTTATCATTTTAGGTTTTGTACAGATTTTCCTTTCTTGTGATCAGATGACAATATTTGGTTACACATCTTACATAAGCTCTTGGGTCGCTTCCAAGCCCTTACCTTGTGGACATGCTGTCGGCGTTTCCGACACTATTCGAATGATGTCCACCTTCTCCGGTCCGAATCAACTCGCCTCATATTTAATCGTGGCAATTATGATGGCATGGTATTCACTTTCCAAAGTGCTACGTACAGCTAATGCCAAAATCTGGATGAAGTATATTTACATGGTCTTCATTGCTCTTTCTCTAACTGCTTTATATTTAACATACTCTCGAGGAGCTATGATTGCCTTGTTGGTAGCTTTTCTATGTTTGCTTGTGCTTCAAGCAACGGATACAAAGAAAACATTTGGATATCTGGTCTTTGGAATAGTCATTAGTATTCTGATATTTACAGCTAATATTGTCCTAAGTCCGGAACGAATTGATTCTACAAAAGAACACTTTGAGAAACCACTGCAAGGGATAACAATGATTATTGAAAAGCCATGGGGCTACGGCATAGGTATGGCCGGACCCGTATCAATGAGATTCCCTGCCGATGGCTCAAAAGCATTAGTCAGTGAAAGTTGGTATCTGCAAATCGCTCAAGAGTTTGGAGTGTTGGGTGGCCTGATGTTCTTCTTGCTTTTATCCTATATCCTTAGATATCTCTTCCAACGACAATCAAACAATACAGTTCTAGATGAAAAAGAATTTTTGCAAACAATTCTTTCCGTTTATCTTGGACTTTTGATAAATAATCTCTTTCTGCACACCTGGTCTTCCGATATGGTTACAAGTCTAATCTTCTGGTCTCTCTTTGGAATAGCAGTTAGTTTTAAGCATCAAGACTCCTAAATATTCTTTGTTGTTAGAAATTGCATTAATAGGTTTTTTAAAACTAGAGATCTTATTATGCCTTTTTTGATTACCCTGCTTTTTGATTCATTAATCTTACCATTTAATTTCCTTATTTCTTTCTGTATTCCCGATTCATCTATATTCTCCTCCAAGATCATTCGCAAAGAATAATAGCGATCAATACAGGTCCTGATTTTCGTCTCAGAATCAATCGCCGAATCGGAACACAATTCATCACTCTCACTCAAAAGATGACTGTCTATAACCAAATCTTGTATTTCAGCATAAAGAGCTTTTAAGGAAATAGCATCGAGGAAACTCATTTCAATTTCACGATTTAAATTATTCCAAGGGTCGACGTGTTCTCTAAGTTCAGATATTAAATCATCTAATTTTTTTTTGTTTTTTTCTTTCATTTTTGTTTCGTTCAGTAGGTTATATTAAAATCCTTTCTATGTTTTGTCAACTCGTTTAATAGCCTCCTTTTTTTGCAAAAGATGCGTTATTTTGCTGTAATAGTGTCAAATAAACCAAAAAAATGAAAGTTGCTTTAGTACATGATTTTTTTCTAAAAGACGGAGGAGCGGAAAGAGTTTTTATCAATCTTGTTGGCCTTTTTCCGGATGCTGATATTTTCACACTTCTATATAACGAAGATACTCTAAAAAAACTTGATATTGATCAAGGCATAGTAAAAGCTTCCTTTTTACAAGATTTCAGTGAAGGAATTAAAAAAAGACATAGATTGCTTTTACCACTTTTCCCGACAGCAATCGAAAGATTGGATCTATCAAATTATGACCTTGTTATTTCTTCTTCCAGTGCTTTCTCTAAAGGTGTAATCACAAGATCAAAGACAAAACACATCTGTTATTGTCATAGTCCTATGCGCTATGTTTGGGACAGCTACCCTTCTTACATTAATCAGAATACATCATCTTTTATGAAGCCATTTGTTCATTTGTATCTTAGTTATCTAAGAATGTGGGATAAGGCATCCAGCGAAAGAGTTGATCATTTCATAGCTAATTCCGAGAACGTTAAAGCTAGGATAAAAAAATATTATCGGAAAGATTCAACTGTAATTTATCCTCCAGTTGAAGTCGATAAATATGAACTCAGACATGCAAACGCCGACTTTTTCTTGATTGTCAGTCGCCTAGAACCATACAAGAGAATCGATACAGCGATTCAAGCCTTCAATCTTCTGCCTAATAGAAAGCTTGTCATCATTGGAGAAGGAAGTGATAGAGAAAGACTGGAAAAAATGTCCGAAGCGAACATTGAATTTCTAGGATATGAATCTGATCAGGTCAAAAAAGAGTATTACGAAAATTGTCGAGCTTTTATCGCAACTGCTGAAGATGAGGATTTCGGTATCACACCAGTTGAAGCCATGGCCTGCGGTAAACCAGTTTTAGCTCTGCGAAAAGGCGGATATCTAGAAACCATAATCGAATCGGTTACCGGTGAATTCTATGATAAGAACCATCCCAAGGATTTAATGGATGGGCTAATCAAATTACTGGAAAACGAACCTAATTATGATAGTCAGAAAATCAGACATCAAGCGGAAAAATTTTCCGTCGCAAATTTTGAAAACAATTTAGCTACTCTATTAGATAAAATAATTTAAACTGATGAATTCCAAAGAGAAGATAATAATAACTGCGATATTAGGTGTGTTCCTCGGAGTTGTTGTTACTCTCTTTTTCTACGTTTCTTATCTTTCCAACATCGAACATGATGAGCAAGATTTGGAAAATATTTATTCTTCGATAAATCGAATCATTTCCATTAATGATGATTTACTTTCCGAAACCAAAAAACTGGAAGAGGAACATCAAATGCTTTCCAATCTAACTTTAGGGGAAGAAGATAAAAATATTTTGAAAAATTTAAAAAGCAAAATTGATCTCTTAGAGGAATCAGGACCGGGAGTCATAATCTTACTCAGAACGCGGGACTCAAATAATGACCTATCGGAAACAAGCTGTCTTAGTGCACATTTAAGAGACATGCGAAATATCCTTAATCTACCGGAAATAAAAACGGTCGGTGTTAGCATCAATGGCCATAGACTGAGTTATAGATCTACCATAAATTGTATAGGTAACGGATCGGTCGTTGATTATGAGAGAATTACCGAACCTTATAAAATAGAGGTCATCGGTGATCAAACCAAAATAATAAACATGATCGATACGAAACAATTACTCCCGGAACTCTGGAATGATATCGATTCCAATTTTATTCAGATGGAGCTATTTGCCAGAGACAACATCACGCTGATTCCTTTTTCAGGAAATCTAAAATCTCCTAACCTCAAAGGTATATGAGAATTAAAGAACACCTCACAAATTTAAAAAAAATATTAACAATTATTGTTTTTATTATTGCCATCTTAATAGGCTCTTTATCCAGCTATTTAATTGTTTCTTCTTCCTACAAATCTCTGATCGATCGTAGAACTCAAGCGGACAGAAACAAAAATACTCTAAACGAATTAAGCTTACTCATATCCCAAAATCAGAAACTGATCGCTAATCGAAATAGTCTGGAAGAAGAGGTCGAACAGCTCAAAACAACATATTCAGCCACAAGATTGGTGAGACAAAATATTGATGATTATGTATTACTGTTAGGTGATGAACCGGCAAAGGGAAATGGTGTGATTTTGACAATAGACATTGATCTGGCTCCTTTCTGGTTCATAGATATCGTTAATGATTTATTTGATTTAGGAGCAGAAGCAATTGAAATCAATGGTGTTCGCTACACACCCAAAACCAGCATCATCAAAGATATGGATTCCGATATTGTCGTCAATAATAAAAAAATCCAAAAGCCATACATTTTGAAAATAGTGGGTGAGACAAACCTACTGTACAAAGGATTAACTAATAAATCGGGATTGGTTGAAAAACTAAAATTAAATTTCCCTAACAAAGAAGATAAAATAATCCTCATAACGAAGGAGGATATGTACCTGAACTAATTATAAAAAGGACTTTACAATAGAAACATTTCTTGTTTTAAAAGCTTGTTTAAATAGTCCATAATACACTAATATAACCTCCTGTTTTAAGTTAAGAATAATAAATGGAAAAATTAGTTGAATTCAAAATCGAACGATTCGAAGGGACAAGAGCAATAATGAGCCTGACAGATGATCCAAACACATTAATTGTCTGGCCAATTTCCAAGCTACCCTTAGAAATAAAAAAAGATGACCATATTAAATTCAAAATTGTCACAGATAAAGACATCGAATTGGAAAAACAAGTGCTGGCTCGTAAATTATTGGAAGAAATGATAAACTAGTCGCGACTTAATCCAATATGAAGAAAACGCAAAAAGAAACAAAAGAAGCAATTTTTACGGATGGTAAAGTCAATCTACATGTTAAGGGATCTTTTTTTTCTCACTTTCCTTTTTTCGACGGTTTATCCGTAAAATGGAGCATTATAAGAAAAAACTGGACGATCAGATTTTGTGTCTTCCTTGTTTTGTTTATAGGTTTACCATCTCTACTGGCACATCTCAATTACACCTATCAAGATAATAGAATACTCTGGAATACCACAATAATGAATATTCCTTTTGGAGGATTGTCCAAACAAGAAGCTCTGGAGAAATTAAATCAGCTCACAGACCATTATCTGAAACAAAAAATAACGTTTAATGTAGACGGCAGTCTATATGGATTGGAAGCTAAAGACTTGGGGATTAAATACAATGATGCCGAGGTTATAGAACGGGCAACCTTCAGAAAAGATCAAGAAGATTATAGAACCGGTTTAATCAGAAGCACGAGAAGTCTCTTTGTGCCAAGGTCTTTTAAACTTACTTCCTCAGTCGATAAAACTGTACTAAGGGACAGTTTAATTAAAAACGTTTGGGAATTATCAGAAGTAAAACAAGAACCAAAAGTTGCTTTGATTGATAATAATTTTATATCAGTTTCAGGAATTTCCGGGAAAACTCTCGATTTCGATGAAGTAAAAGGTATTTTAAAAAATAACGCTGACACTTTTTCCATATCTTTAGTTACTCTTAAACTTCAAGAGGATCCAACTATTTTCGATCCATCATATATAGCATCCTCTCTCGCCAAAGCTAATGATTGGTCTAATAAACAAATCCAAATTACAAACCAAGAAAGTAGTCAAAAATTCAATCTGGACTTAGGTCTGAATAAAGCTATGATTCGCTTCTCCTATTTGTTTAATCCAAAATCATTAAAAGAAGAACCGGTGATTGATTTAGATCCAATTTTGCTTCAAGAGTATCTGGAAAATGAAATAAAAGATAAAGTCAAAGTAGACAAAGAAGATACAACTCTCTCACTTAATGAAGAAAAAATCGTTGCTTCCGGAATTGTTAGAAACGGAATCACTTTAGATACCAAGAAAACAAGTGATTATATCAGATCAACTTTCCAAGATTCGTCGTTACCAGTACATAAAACGACCTTAGTACTCAACTATGAATCCGGTAAAATAATCCAACCGGAAGGAATCAATACAGGAATAACACAACTCACCTCTTACGGAGAATCTGATTTTGCCGGTTCCCCGGTAAACAGAATACACAATATTAAAACCGCTTTGACTCATTTTCAGAATCTAATTGTCATGCCGGGAGAAGAGTTCTCTTTTAATCAACACCTGGGAGTTGTTGACGGAGCTACCGGTTACAAAAAAGAGTTAGTAATCAAAGAAGGAGGAACACAAACGATACCTGAATATGGAGGAGGTGTGTGTCAGGTTTCTACAACCGTCTACAGAGCATCTTTATATGGAGGATTTAGTATTTCCAAAAGAAGAAGTCATTCCTATAAAGTACAATATTATAATCCCGATGGCTTGGATGCGACCGTTTATCCACCGGCTCAAGATTTTAAATTCATCAACAACTACGACTTCCCAATTTTAATACAAAACATAATTGACGAAGAAAACAAGAAAGTTAAATTTTATTTTTACGGTGGTGATAGAAATAATACCGTGGAACTACTTGGTCCATACCGATCCAATTTTCGACCAAAACCCGAAGAAGTGGTAACAATCTATAATCCTGACATGCCTGAAGGCTATCAGAAAAAGAGCTCCGGTCATAATGGATTTATAGCTACCTGGACTAGAAAAATCCACTTGGAAGATAAAATTATTGAGGAAAAGTTTGTTTCCAATTACAAGGCTGTTCCCGACAAATTAGAAGTAGGAGGATCCCAGCCACCAAGTGCAGCAGTCACCGAGGAAGAGTTGAACGAAAAAATAGAAGAAAATGAGATATAACCGATAATATCTCAAGATACAAAAACCATAAGGCAATTCTCATTCCACAATTTACATTAAATAACCAATGTATCAATTGATTAATTCTTTAGTCCGCCTTTGGAGGAATTTAATTACAGAATTGAAAAATCTTACTCTATGTCAGGCTTATTTCTCGACATAAAAACCACCGTAGCTGCAAATATAATCATCAGCGAAGTCATGACTATTATAGCAATCAACTTCTTCTCCGCACCCTGAAGTAAAAGAGCTGATACAGCAAAGATGACCGAATAAATCCAAATGATGTAGACCACTTGTCTTTTGGTAAATCCAATCTTAAGTAGTCGATGATGAAAGTGTTTTTTGTCTCCAACAAAAGGAGATTTTTTATCAATGAAAATTCTTCTTAAAATCACCCAGATTGCATCTAAAATAGGGAGACCTAGGATTAAAAAGAACGTAGCAATTTTACCTTTGTTTAGAATCGCCAAAGAAGCAAGGATAAAACCCAATATAGTAGCTCCGCTATCGCCCAGTTTTATTTTTCCACTAAGAAAGTTAAAAGGTAAAAAACCTAAAATAGCTCCCGCCAAAATAATTGCCATCAGAGCCATATTCGGTTGGTTAACGAAGGGCAATAGACTCAAGAAAAACAATGTTCCCGCACAGATGAAAGAAACACCCGAAGCTAAACCATCCAAGCCATCCAACCAGTTTAAAACATTTACCATCAGTATTATCCAAATTATCGTGAAGAGATCCGAAAAAGGCATAATTCCGTGGCCTTTACCAAGAAATGAAGGAAGTTCGAACCTAACAGTATCAAAGGCGATTACTCCTCCCAAAGGATTGGTAATATTATCTATACCAATTCCACTGGAAATCACAATCAAAATTCCCATAATCTCCCAAAATAGTCTTTCAAAGGGAGTGACTTGGAATTTACCCATATCATCAATAATATTCACAATCAAAACTACACTGCACCCTAAAAACAATCCCAGTATTTTTCTATCAATAGGAACAATTAGAAAAGTAAGGATAAAAAAAGTAAGAAATATCGATATACCACCACCGCGGACAGCCGACATGGTATGAGTGCTGTGCTTTTCTTGTCTATCCATGAAACCGAATTTTGGCAGGAACGTCATCAAAAACTTTGTCAGAAAAACCGAGAAAAGAATCGCCAATACAAAAATCAGAAAATAGATTATTGCCTGATATTGCATATTTAAAATTTAAATAAATTTAAAAACAGTATTAATATAATCAATCTAAGAAAACTTTCCTAGGTTTCAATATCTTTTGCTCATAGTCAAAGCTACAGAGAGCTATCAACCTATCATTATAAAAAACAGCTATATCTTTGCCTTCTAACTCCTCGGCAATCTGAATTTTGAGACCATGTTTTAATAATTCTTCTTCTTCACTGGAACAATTATAATTTGGCAAAATATCTCTAATCACATCAGAAGTAGACATAATGTCTTTTTCATCCACCTCATCAATACTTTTGCCTCGTGCCAGATTATATGCCCCAACCACACTTCGATTGAGGTTGCTCATAAGAGCACCACAACCGAGCTTCTCGCCTAAATCAAAAACCAGTGACCTAATATAGGTTCCACTCGATACATCGGCCTTAAATCGGACTATTTCTTGATTAATTTTTATGTCATAAATATCTCGGATTGTTACTTCTCTAAAAGCAATAGCTACCTCCTCCCCTTTCCGAGCCAATTTATAGGCTGGTATTCCCGAGATTTTAATAGCTGAATAGTTCGGTGGTCTCTGTTTTATTGTTCCTCTAAATGAATTAAGAGCATCAATTATTTCTTGCTCACTTATCTTGTTTAACTCTCTTTTACCCTCCCATTCTGTGACAATTTGACCTTCTAAATCATAAGTATCGCTTTTCTTACCCAACATTGCTTCCACTTCATATGTCTTATCCAAACCAACAAGATATTCCAAAATTCTCGTTCCTTTGTTAATTCCCATAATTAACAAACCAGTGGCAATAGGATCCAAAGTCCCGGCATGGCCAACACGTTTTTGACTAAATTTCTTTCTCACAGCAGAAACCAAATCATGTGATGTTCTCCCTTTCCCCTTATTTATTAACAGAATACCATCTATCATTTCTTGTATTTTTTAAACAAAGCTTCTTTGATTACTTTTCTTTCATCCCATGGTACAAGCCCCGCAGAAAGCATTCTCATGTCGAAATCTCCCATACCTGTTACCACCACCAAGTCTCCGGTATCGGCGATTTTAATAGCATACTCAATAGCTTTTTGGCGATTTCCTATCTCGTAAATCTTGTCACTATATTGATAAAAATCATCGCTGAGCATTTTATTTTTTCTTTCATTGCTGGCTAACATATCTTTTTTACAAATGCCACTCAGTAAGTCCGTTCTGATCTCAAATGTATCTTCACCATAAGTTTCATCATCACAAATAATTATCCTATCCGTCATATCTTGAGCTATCTTAGCAATTCTCGGTCTTTTTTCTTTATCTCTATTGCCACATGCACCAAAAACACTAATTACATGTTTCTTGTCAGCCATATCTCCCAAAGTCCGATACAGACAAGTCACAGCTCTCTCTGTAATTGCAAAATCAATCATACAAATGATCCCATTTTTTTCACCTAATTTATCATCCGTATCGACAAGCTCCGTCCTTCCCGGAATTCGGGGAACTGACTGCAAACCTTCTTTTACTATATTTAAAGTTTTCTCATCGAGCTTTCCCAAGAAAGGTACCGTAGTCAAAAAAGCCAAGACAGCATTAGCGACCTGAAAAGACCCTAGCACTTTCAACTTAATTTCTTTTTTTATGCCTCCAACTTTCAAAACAAATTTTGTACCGTCTAGCATCACTTTAATATCAAATATTCTGGCAAAAATATCTTTATGACTTATATCTATTGCTTCTTCCTGCTGACTTAAGGAGTAATAAAGTTTATTTTTAACATCAAATTTACTAAAACGATCAAAATACTTATCATCAATATTCAAACAAATTGTTGAATCATACTTCGTTATATTTTGGTTTTTCTCGACATTTCTAAACAACTTCGCTTTAGCCGAAATATAATTTTCCATTGTCCGATGAAAATCCAAATGCTCATGACTAATATTGCTAAGAGCTGCAACCGTAAAGGGAACTCCCACCAACCTTCCCTGCTCTAAAGCATGAGAAGAAACTTCTAACACTACTACATCACATTTCGCATCTGCCATTCTTCTCAACATCTTCTGCAGCTGGAATCGTCCTAATGTTGTTTTATGAGTTCTATTTGACCATGTTTCCTCTCCAATTTGAAATCTTATTGTCGAAGCCACACCCACTTTCAAATCCTTTTTTTTTAATATAGAAGCCACAAACTCTACAGTGGAGGACTTGCCATCGGTCCCGGTAATACCAATAATATTTAATTGATGTCCAGGGAAACCGTAAAGGACGGCAGCAAAAAAACCAATTAATCTGTGCCACCACAATCTAAGTATAAAATCAGCAGGAATTAATCCTTTTAACCAAGAAAGCATTTTGTAAACTTAATCTTTTCTAGAAGGAGTTTAACTTTAAACTTTCTAAAAAACTAGACCTTTATTGATTTGATTTGTTTTCGTTGACATTGTTCTCTGGCCACCCAACATGCTTAAAAGCTGGATTTACATCGACAGAATTCTGTTGATTCGTAAGCACCTGCCGATTCACTTCCATATGCTCGCTTAATTTAGTCTTGAGAGAGTTGAATTCTGAAATAAACATATTTAATTTTTCTTCCATCTTAACGTATTTTGAATCGTTCGCTGGTGACTCCTCTGAAACTGGACTTTGGATACTTTGAGTTCCTTTTCCATCAGCTAACATGTCACTTAAATTTGTAACGTTTGAAGGCAAATCAAGTGTTCTAATCGGATATGGAATATTGATATTGGCATTTTCAAAAGCTACCTTAATTTTTTTGATTAGGTCAGATTTGATTGTCACCCCATTTAATTCTCTTTCAATCCAAAATTTAACCGATAGGTTAATGGCACTATCTGAAAACTCCGTTGCCCAAACTTGAGGTTTGGGTTTTGGTATTACATCTTCATGACTTTCCACAATTTCCAATAAAAGGTTTGAGGCGAAAGCAAGATCAGTCGCATAATGTACTCCTACGATAATTTCTACTCTTTTCTCAGGATGGAGTGAAAAATTTGTTACCACTCCCATGAACATGTCAGCATTAGGAACTATTACTCTCTGTCCATCAAAAGTTTTCACATTTGTTGATCTGGCTTCAATTCCCTCTACTTTACCAACTAATGCTCCTACCTGAATAATATCACCAATTCTAAAAGGTTCTTGAATCAAAATTAAGGCTCCACAAACGAAATTCTTGATAATGTCCTGTAGTGCAAATCCGATACCAAGTCCAAGCAATCCAACAATCGGGCTAATATCGATACCGACCATCGCTAAAGCAATTGTAAATCCTAAAACCAAACTTGCCAGATATGCAACCTTTCCAACCAATAAAACAACCTGATCGTCAGCATTGTTTTTAGCCAAAGACCTAATCACAGCCGCTTTGGCAATTTTAGCTACAATAAAAGTCACAAAAACCACTGCCAAGGCACCAAAGAAAATAGGTAATTTACTAAAAATCCAAAGCACAGCATCAACAACAGCCGATTGGGAACCCGCTTGAGCACTTGCTGCAGTTTTGCTTATTTGAGCTATGTAGAACATACAATTTGAGTTATTTTTATATTTTTCGTATCATTCTACCATATTTCTAGAATATTTACTATATTAACGTCCCCAATATGTACTCCCCCCTCATTGTACTGGCTCTAGTCCTTTTAATTGCTTCCATAAAACAAATTAACGAATACGAAAGAGGTATAAAGTTTAGATTGGGTAAATTTGTAAAAATCATTGAACCAGGCTGGCGAATAATTATTCCGGTCATCGAAAGTTTTCAAAAAGTAGATATGAGAGTTAAAGCTGTCGATGTTCCCACTCAAGAAGCTATTACTCAAGATAATATTCCGGTAAGTATCAACGCCGTAATCTATTATAGAATCGAAAATGCGTCCAAAGTAATCCTGGAAGTTGAAAACTTCTTTTATGCCACATCTCAATTGGCACAAACATCCATGAGAAACGTCGTAGGTGAAGTTACTCTAGACGAGTTACTTTCCAAAAGAGACACTGTCTCTCAAAGAATAGGTCAAATTGTTGATAAAGCGACAGACCCATGGGGAATAAAAGTTCAAGCCGTGGAATTAAAAGAAATTAATTTGGATGATAATTTGAAGAGAACTATTTCCAAACAAGCCGAAGCGGAAAGAGAGAAAAGAGCTGTAATTATAAAGGCCGAAGGAGAAGTGACAGCTGCTCTCAACATTAGTATTGCCGCCAAAACATTATCAGATTCTCCTGGTGCTCTTCATCTAAGAACACTACAAACTTTAAACGATCTTTCTTCCGATCAAAGCAACACAGTCGTTTTGGCAATACCTCTGGAAGTACTTCGAGCCTTTGAAAAAATTGGAGATAAGGATAAAAAATAAGCTCTTTTTATCAAAATTTTAGATTTGCATGTTTAAATTAATCCGCCTAATAGAAGCGGATGACCGATATTCAAATACCCAATAAATATTTATTACTAATTCTAGTTCTTTTTGTGTATGCCAACTTTTTAATTTATAAGGATGAGATTCAATCAAACGCAGAAGTTTATTTTCTTGATGTCGGTCAAGGCGATATGGCTCTGATTATAACTCCCAATCATCACAAAATTATTGTTGACGGAGGTCCGAGCCAAGACACATCGCTCTCCAAGCTAAGCGATTATTTGTCACCCTTCACTAGAACAATTGACCTGTTGATTCTGTCTCACAGCGACCTTGATCATCTCAACGGATTTTTATCAATTATTGATAGATTTGAAATCCAATCAGTCTTACTAAATGGAACCATAGATACCAGCGAAACATATATAACGTTCTTAAATAAATTAAGAGACAAACAAATTAAGGTGTTGATAGCTTCAGCAAGCAATGACTTAGAATTTGACGACGGGACTTATATTGATGTTTTGTATCCGTTTGTATCAGATAAAAACAAAAAACATAAGAAACAAAACAATTCATCTATTGTTTTTAACTTATTGATGAAAGATGAGAAATATTTGTTTATGGGTGATGCGGAATTGGATGTACTTAATGCCCTACAAACATATGGCAAGAAAATAAAAACAGAAGTCATCAAGCTCAGTCATCACGGTTCCAAAAACGGCACAACTAAGGAATTACTTGAGTTAACCGAGGCAAAAGAAGGAATATTATCATATGGAGTCGGCAATAAGTTCGGTCATCCCAATACGGAAACGACCACCTTACTTAAAGAAGCCAATATCAAAGTATGTGAGACACCTCAAGGAGACTGCATCTTTTAAACCCAAACACCAAAGCACGAATGACAAATCAAATCCTAATGCCAAAAAACAGGAAATTATGTTTGCTACTTTTTATTGACTTGTTATGCGTTTATTTGTAATTCTGGTTTGGTCATTCGTCATTTCCTGATCGTATGTTATACTTCTCAAGAAATTATTCTAATTAATAATGAAGGCTTCCAGATACATATTCTATGTTATTCTCGTGCTTTCCAGTCTATTTCTAAGACTAGATATAAGTCGAGCGGAAGATGAAGATTCCGGATACACATATAAGAAAGCTGCTGAAATTGAGTTTAAAGCTTTTGACAATGTCCGATTAAATCTTACGTTTCAGAGATATTTCCTTGATTCTTTGGAATATTCCTTTGGTATTACCAGTAAGTTTTCCTACAACTCGGACACCGAAATGTTTGAACTTGATATTTTGCCTAATGAGAGTGCCGTTTTGAACGCACCCTACGCACCAGGCATTACCAGAATAAACTCAATCTATGGAGTCATAGAATTAAAAAATTCCGTAACTCCGGATAACTATCAAATTTCTTTAATGGAAAGTGCTGATAATCCCGGATCTATCACACTCGCTCCGGGTATCGAAAACTTGGAAGTCCTAGTTGAAATGCCTCCGGAAGCCATTACCATACCGGATCAAGATTCAATCAATTTTCCCGGAGTACGTTATGACAATACGGAAAGAACCGCTTATGTGGCACTAAAATTATTGAGACCCATGATTTTTCCTCAAATAGTCAATTATGAACTTGTCGAAAGAGAAACCGAACAGGAAGGAAAACAAGAGTTGGTAAGAATTTTCGAGGAAGATTATCAAAACAGTGGCCAATTTAGACTCTATGACGATCCAATAACGAACAGAGCTCAAATTTTACGAAGAGTTTCTTTCTACGAGAGAAATCCCGGTTATTTTAATGGTCGACACATTCGTCTCAATTTACAAAAAATTCAAGGGATGATTGTCGATGATGCTTCCAACCATCAAACCACAATTTCCGGAACCTTTGCTGAGAATAAAAGTGATAATGATCAGGTTAATGTTTTTGTTTCAGTCAATAATGACCCCGATCCAAAACTTGATCGACCTATCAAAGTCATCGAATTTGGTGGTGAAAACGATATCGATAAATTTAACTATGACGAAGATTCGATTATCGAGGGCCCTCCCTTATATTTAAATTGGCAAGTATTCCCTTATACTAATACGAGTATTACTGTAAATGGACCAAATGGTTCGATTTATAATGGCAAAGAATCGGTAAAAAATAAATTCTTAGTTCCTTCATTCGCTTCTGGAGATTATTTTCTCGTTGCCAAGAACTCTCTTGGTTCTAGAATGGTCACTTTAAAAGTAAACCCCATAAAACCAAGAATGATGATTTACAGATTGGATAAAGATATTCGAGATCCCTTCGGAGTTTCCATAAAGGAAACTTTAGTAACCAATCGGCTTGAATTTAATGAATCTGAAGACAATCAAAATATAAGAATAGAAACCTATGGAATCGCTGCCAATGATTTATCTTTTTCTCCAGAGCTACTAAATCAGAAAAAATCACTTATAATTCAAAAGCTTTCCGAAAAAAGCGAGTTTAATAATCTGGTAAAAACATATCATTATCAAATCTCTCAACTGAAACCAGACTCTGCAGTTTCCAATTTGATTATTACCACAGGAAATTTAAAAACAACACTTATTGTTAAACCCAATATCAAAATGTCTGAAAATACCAAAATATTACCGAAAGATGATGTGTTGAATATCACCGCTAAATTGGAAGATGTAAAAAATCTATTTATTAGTATTGATACAGATTATTTAATCTTCAAGAAAGGTTTACAACCGGAAGATTTTGAAAAAATAGCTAACAAAAATATCCGAGATCAAATCCAAGAAAAATACATGACAGCACCTGCCGAGATTCCAGGTTCTAAAGAAGACGATTCCTTCCTCTCATTTTTCGAAAACAAGATGAAATCGCAGACTTATAATGCCGATTCAAAAAACTCAACTGTAAGCACTTCATATAATGGTTATGCTTACATATTAATAATCTCTTTCCTCTTATCCTCTGGTTCTTATTATTTGTTTGTTATCAGAAGAAAAAGAAAGTGATTAAAACTGGATAAGAATCCGTTTCTTGTGTATTCTAAATCTGAAGTTTTCATTGGAAAATGACACTAAATAAAAACATAAAAAAAGTCGGTTTTAAAATTGTGGTTTACACCCTTCTATTCAACATCTTGGGAGGTTTTATGTTTTTCTTAAACACGAATTATTCCCAAGCTCAAATTCCGGATCTTTCCGGACTCCAAAATTATCTTAACAACCCTACAAATCCTCTTAATACAACTCCCAGCAGTACAAATTCAGATTTACCAGCTTCTTGTCAGATTGGCGGTGTCTTTCAGGCAGACGATTTAATGGAAGGTTTTAAATTCAACAAAAATCCTAATCCATCTTCTTATTACAATATTCTTTTCACCAAAGATGATTATGTTTTAACAGACGCTTACGCTAACAATGAAGCGAGACTGTCAAATTTGAATAATTTGAAAAATATTTTCGTCTGCTTATCTGATGCCAAAAACTATGCCGGTTTAGCAAAACCCATAGCTATAAGCGTCCCGTCTAACTTAAATATCACAAGTGGCTCTGACCTAATTCCTCTTATCAATGATTATCAAAAAAAGAATGGTTTAACTCAAAATGGCAAAATGGATGTACAAACATCATATCTACTGGGTCATCATGTCGGACAAATCTATAAAAAATACAAAGGTTCTACAAACACTGATTGTAACCAATTAAATATCGCATTCGTCCCCGGTCTAACCATGACCCAAGACTCTCCGACAGCAAATCTGGATGCACTTAACAAAGCAGCCTCTTGCTCATACGGCTCATCAGGTTTTCTCAGTGAATCAATTCTATTATCAATTAGAGATTTCTTTTCCAATGATAATAAACTAGCAAATGGTTCTGAAATTCTCTTTGGTAATGAAGAAAATCTCAGAGGTGGTATCGCGCTAATGTTTCAAATTGGATTTCAAGCTTCCATCAGAGGCGCTTCACTTGATTCAACACCATCAGACGAACCTTTCGATGCAACAAACATAGAACAGTGTTATCAAAATCTCAATTTTACCAATGACGACCTTTTCCTCGAAACAACTGCTAAACAACCGAGAAACATCACAACAGCTATTAGAGCTTTACTCTGTGCCAATCAATACCAATCTTTCACTGAAGATTTGCCCAGTGATACAAGTACCAGTATAGCCGATTTAAATAAGCTTGTTACTGTCTTTCAACAAACAAAAATGAATGACTATGATCAAGAAACAGGACTTTTTAAAACAGGCACACTCGGTGTTGATACAGCATTCGAAATTGGCTCAATCATCGGTAAAGCGTATAGAATTAAACATCCCGATATAGTTAATAGCGAAGGAATACAATTAAGTTGTAATACCGCAAATATTTCTTTCACAAAATCACACTCCATATCCGCTAACAATGAGGGCTTTTACCCTAATAACAGCACCTCCAATATTGTTGAATCAAAAGCGAATGAAGCTCCTTTAACCAGACTTTTGTCTTGTTTAAGATCCACACCTCACCTTGCTGAAGACACAAACCCTATTAATAATCCAATTGATTTTCTCACATCAAATCCATATTTCAAAGATAAGTTAATCAACAATAGAGCCGGTATAAATATTCTTTTTGAACTGGGTAAAGATTTCGAAAAATACGGCGGGGAGCAGAATTTATTCAAAACTGAAAACACACTGGATCCTTGTCTTAAAAACACGACTGATCTTGAACAACAAATTCATTCTTATAATGCAGTGAACTTTGTACCCAGAAATCCTGGATTAATTGACTGGCGTAGCGTCACCGAAGAAGGCAGTACCGAGTGTTTAACCGACACAAAGCTGGCCGCAAGTTTAATAGGTAGAGTGATTCGTTTTTTTGAAGCCTTTGTCGGTGTAATTGCCGTCTTAATTTTCATCTATGGAGGATTCCTATACATTATTGCCCACGGAGATGAAGCTATCAGCGGTAAAGGTTTGAACGCAATATTAATAGGCACCGGAGGAATATTTATAATTCTTATGTCTCGGTTTATTACAGAAATTTTAATTCCCGTATCCGAAGACGGTATGTCGATAGATCAATCGAAAGCCTTTTCCGATACAACGATTGCTAATGCCCAAATTGCGCAAATTACAAATTGGCTACTGGGATTTGCCTCATTTATAGTTATCAGCATGTTAATCTATGGTGGTTATTTATGGCTTGCCTCATCCGGTGATGAAGGACTAGTCGATAAAGCAAAAAAAATTGTTACTTCCTCTCTAATTGGATTTTTAATTGTTTTCTCCGCCTATACAATCACAATGGTCATTCTCGGAGGTGCGGGTATCACAAACTAAAATATTGTGATATAATTCCCTGATAATTAAATAAATAAAATGAAAAAAATAAAGATAAACAAATTTTTGATTGCCATTTTTCTGATTAGTATAGCAGTCTTTGTCAGTAACACAAAAGCGCTCGCACAAGAGACAACACCGGATTATCCGACAGTAATAGACAAAGAAGCCGGTATTAATATTGAGGACCCTTCCATGGATGATATTGTCATTCTTGGATTATCCATTGCCCGATTTCTAACAGGGCTGGCCGGAGGAGTGACCATTGCCATGTTGTGTTATGGAGGTTTTATGTTAATAGCAAGCTATATGGACGGTTCAGAAGACGGTGTCGGCTCAGCGAAAACAACTATATTTAATGCCGTTGTCGGTCTTATTGTCATTCTTACTTCATACCTAATAGTAACCATGTTTCAAAGTGCCCTTTCCAGTAAGTCATTTGGCTAATAAAAATGAAAAAAATTAAGATAAATCAGGTTGAAGATACCCATTCATTTTTTTGGAAAAGACTAATCAAAGCTGTTCTAATAATTTCCTTTGCCATAAATCTGATTCCCTTGAATATGGCTCAGGCACAAAGTAGTGGTATAACATACGAATGGCAAGATTTCACCGACCCAGTAGAAACAGGTGTAGTAATAAACTGGAACTATGATTTTTCAACATTTTCATACACATTAACAGAGGACACATTACTTTTAAGCTCACCAATAAGATCCTCCACAGTCACAGGGAAGTCGGTAACCTTAATTGTTGATCCTGCGAAAAAATATATTTTTGAACTTACACCGTGGCTATCAAATGGTACAAAATCAATAAGGACTTATGACGCTACCATCAATCCTCGAGGACAAACTCCCGATCCACCACCTACTGATCCTACACCTACTGATCCTACACCTACTGATCCACCACCTACTGATCCTACACCTACCGACCCTCTCGCCAACACTATTTCCGACGCTTGTATTACAGCCCTAAACTTAATGAATAATTTTAGTGATACTGATAAAACCATAAGTGATAGTTCCATACAAGCAGACCAAGATTTAGCCGAAACCGCTCTCTTATGCCTCAACTTTGATTACAATGAGTCAAAATCTCTTAATGAAAATATTAAAGCATTCCAGACTAAAGAAAAACTAACAGTCGATGGTAAAATAGGAATTCAAACCGCATTTGATTTAGGTTATCAAGTCGGACTTTTGGAACCAAATAAAAATAATAGTTGTTTATCTCTTTCTGTCGCATTTAAAGATATCGCAGCAAACCCCGAAAGTGTTAATCAATCTTTTTATCCGGCTAATACTATTCCCCAAACCTCTACTCGGTTCAAAGAACAGTATAAAAAGAATATGGAAATGCTGGATGCCGTTTTAAAATGTACAGCATTAATTGCCGCTGATGAAACTATCATCGATGGCGATAATCTTGATTTCAGTGTAACGGATGATGACACGTTATATGGACTCCAAACAGCCTCAGATAAAGCCGCCGCAGGTATTATGTTTTATGTCGGACGCAAGTTTGGTATTAGCAACGGGAATATAACCTTACCTGACGGCTCAACAAATAAAAAAACTCCCGAAGCCACGTCCACTCCCAATCCTATAGACAAGGAACCTGCTGCTCCTGTTGATGATAATGGTCCTTGCCCTGAAAGATTAAGGAAGTATTATGACAATCAAAATGAAACTCCAAATATGAGTTTCGACGGACAAAAAATCTCCCTTGTTCCTGAAGCTCCAGGAACATATAATTGGAAAGATGCCACTTTGGAAGAATTTTTAGGCGGTGGTAGAAATACAGATAATGCCATATATAGATATGAGTGTTTAGTCGGTGCGGGTATTTTTATGTCTATTATTTGGAAAGTTGTTTTTATTTTTGAAAGTCTCCTTTCCGTAATTACAGTAGCCATGCTTCTCTATGGAGGTTATTTATATCTAACTGCTGCCGGAGATGAAAGCCTGGCTGAAAAAGGCACAAAATCCATCACTTGGTCATTAATTGGAGTTGTTGTAGTTTTAACATCAAGACTGATAACCGATATCTTGATACCAAGATATAATGATTCAATTCTCTATAATACTAACGAACTTCTAACATCCAACGCAACGGACTCAGGCCGATCAAGTCTAATTGGGATTACAAACTACATACTGGGATTTGTCGCAGGAATAGCGGTATTAATGATTATCTATGGAGGATATCTATATATCATCGCTCACGGTGATGACAGTCTGGAAGAGAAAGGCAAAACCGTCTTAATTGATGCCATAATTGGTCTAATAATTGTAATAATTGCTTATACTTTAGTTACCGCCATATTCGGCGCTGCCAATGTACCTGTAACAGGGTAATTTAGCTCTATTTTACTTTTATATACATAAAAATTATACTAAACCTTATTAGGATGACACTCATGAGACAAAACACAATAAATCGCTTACTTAAACTTTTATTTTTCGTCGTTGGCTTTTTCTTGATTACTATTCCTTCAGCTTTAGCCAGCGTCGATAAGCCAACTGGAAGTTTGAAAGTATCCACTCAATATGATGAAAGTATCAAAAGGTTTAGTGATGTAAATACTTTTCTCACTTCACTCGTTGATTTTGCCTTAGGATTTGTAGCCATTCTTGCCATCGCCGCCATTATCTATGGTGGTTTCTTGATGATTACTTCTCAGGGTGAAGAGGATCAGCATAAAAAAGGTATGACCGTAATTATGTATGCAGTAATCGGAATTGTCGTCATCTTGGCTTCTTATGCCATCGTAAATACCGTTACCGCTTTCGGTACCGGTACTGAAGGTGTTCCAGGACCCGCAGACCAAGAA
>Ga0209016_1001270_pt1 | contig 21067 bp, 32 predicted proteins | sample EPASupsiteSAE305_FD_187265 | JGI IMG/M metagenome (GOLD analysis project Ga0209016, IMG submission 187265) | Bioremediated contaminated groundwater microbial communities from EPA Superfund site, New Mexico - SAE3-05 (SPAdes) (version 2) | ecosystem: Environmental > Aquatic > Deep subsurface >...
AGGTATTTGTTATTTGAAGGGCAGCGCCAAGCAACATTGCAAAAATAAAGAAAGTTGCAATTTTAGGCTGTTTAAACAAGACAAAGGCATCGAGGCCAAGCGAAGAGATAAGTGTCCGCTTCTTCTGCGATTTCGCAGGCGGGCAGCTTGGCATTGTGAATGCATAAAGGCCCAGTATAAACGCTGCGGCAGAACCTATATAGAGCTGAAGCGGACTCAGTGACCACCCGCATAAGTCAACCACCCACATAGCCATAATAAAACCTACGGTTCCCCATACCCGGATAGGTGGAAAATCCTTTACCACATCCATTCCCTTTTGTTTTAAAATAGTATAGGATACTGTATTGTTAAGGGCAATCGTGGGCATATAAACCATCGCATTAAGAAGCATTATCCAGTACATAAGATCAGGATCGGTTACAGTTGAAGCCCAGAACAACAGCAATGCGCCAATTAAATGGCATATTCCCAAAAGTTTTTCCGCGTTTATCCATCTGTCTGCCACGACTCCCAGCAAACCCGGCATAAAAAGAGATGCAAGTCCCATAGTGGCATAGATACCACCAACCTGGCCTCCCGTAAAATTCAGTTTGACAATCATATATCCCCCTAGAGAAATAAGCCATGATCCCCAGAGAAAAAACTGAAGGAAATTCATTAGCGTGAGGCGAAGTTTAGTACTCATAAATTCTTCTTTTTTATTATGGTTGAGCGCAAATATACGAAGAATTCATTAGCAACAGATGTGGCTGTTAACAAAAAGAGACGACGAAAATTTATCTGTTTATTCTTTAGGAAGTGATTTGCTTAGCAGATCTCCGATTCCAATTCTGTACCCCTCCGAATAAAAAATTATTTCGCCCTTGTTGTTTACTATATAAATTAAAGGGTAGTTATCCCGGAAGGACTGATTCGTACTTTTAAGCATTGCGTCCATAAGTATCGAGCCATTTTTTGTAACAAACTGTGTTGTAGCAGGCAGTTTGTTATAATTCTGAGAACTAAAATCCTGTCTCAGATTATTTTCCGGAACCACGAACAAAAATTTACCTCCCCATTTATCAAAAGCTGTTTTATGAATTGGCATTTCATTCATTACATGCTTTGTAGGCTCTTTTTCGGGCTCAATAAAGCAAATAACCAGCCCTCCATTTTGGTATAATTCCCTGTCAATCCCGGCTCCGGCTTTTCCATAAACTACCGAGTCACGGGTCAATTGCGGAATATTGAGTGTCTTTGTCGTTTTGCCTTCGGTGGAAAGATTGAAGAAGACATTTCTTGCAACAACTCTTCCGTCGGCATATCTGTTTCCTGCGGTGAGCCTGTAATATCCTTTATCCAGGCTTAGGGTTACAGGAAATTTTGCAACTCTTGGGTCGTTTTCATAATCAAGAGCCACAAATGAGCCGTTTTCATATCTTGAAAGAGTATAATACGACCAGTACTGAGGTATGGGAGAGTTATTGTCGGAATTGTATTTTATGACTAACGTACCTTTGGCTTTGGATACGGATGCAGGAACAAGACTTACTGTAACCCATTTCCCTTTTTCATATACCTGAACCTGAGAAGTTGCAGGGTCCATTCTTGAGGGGATATTAAAACTCCGGCAAAGTGCAACATAAAAAATGTTTACTGACTTAATATCTGCCCTTTTTATCTTAAAAACACCTGCCGGGGAGATTGGGCAACCGGAATAGTTCTGTTCACTATCCTGCACAATATTGTTTATCACCCATTCTCTTATTTCGTTTGCACCTGGTTCTGCAGAAAAAATATTTTTAAAATTTTCCTTCAAAAATGGCCTCCAGTCTCTTATCAGCTCCTTCGAAACAACAGGAGAGAGTATCCCCTCTATGTAAACAGCTTTGGTATAACCGGAAGATTCAGCATAGTCCTTTGTGTTGTCTATGTGGCTTTGTAAAATATTTGCAGGAGTGTCCCTTAGATCCTTGTCGGAAAGAGTGGAGAGTATTTGAAGAGCTTTTGGATTCTTTGAGTTATATTCTATAAAACCTGCTATCTCTTTATAATTCCCTTCGCTTCTGAATATAAAGCCGGCAACCTGGGCTGTATCAAGGTTGTATTTCTGAGCCAGCTTATATGAATCTTCTCTTTTCATAAATGTAGAAAGCCATACAGACCGGAGAGAGTCTTCATATTTCAGTCGGGTATTATTTGCTGCAACTCCGGGAGATTTGTCCTTAGTATACCCCGCAAGGTTTTTAGGAGGGGTAATTTCCATCATCTCCTCATATTCTTCTCCGGGAACTCTGTTCAGCATTATTGCAACGCTATCGGTATCTGCCAGTGAGACTTTTTTGTATCCGTATTTACCGTCCTTTGATACCCAAACGATTAAATCTCCAAGTCCTGATATAATTTCCGAATAACCCTCGCTGTTTGATTTATTATCAAAAATGGGATAGTAATCGGCATAATTGTACAGCAGATACTTCACATCTGCTCCGGCTACTTTGTTACTATTCCCGTCAAGAACAGTTACGCCAAGCTTCCTGACGCCGGTATAATTTTCCAGAACATTGATTTTTGTATAAAGAGGGAACTCTGTTTTGCTCTCTTTCCCATAGTACCTGCCAAATACATTTGTATGTACCATCATTGCCCTTTTTGCCGGTTCTGTAAACCACGCCATGTTGAGTTCCGGTTCCGGCTCGCATGCTCCCATGTAATACCATTTCCCGTCACACCATACTTCTACCCATGCATGGTTATCATCGGTATGAGCCCAACGCGGGGTATAACACTGTCTTGCCGGAATACCGACTGCCCTCAGAGCCGTAACGGTAAGGGTAGACTCCTCCCCGCATCTTCCATACCCTGTACGAATTGAAGCAAGTGGAGAAGACGTTCTTGAATCTGAAGGCCTGTATGTGATTTTTTCATGACACCAGTGATTCACCTCGAGAGCGGCATCATACATACTCATATCCTTGATGCGATCTTTAAGTTCCCGCAAAAAAACCATTCGTGCACTGTCCAGATTTTCATTATTTACTCTTGGCGGCAGAACGAAATGGCGAAAAAGGTCATCAGGCACTTTTTTGCCCCATGAGAACATGCTCCTTGCTGCAAAAGATGCCTTAACTTCATTTAAGAAGAATTCCCCGTCATAATCCGCTATATCGTTTAATGACATATATGCATAAAGAAATTCCATTGCCTCCCGCTCCCCGGGTTTCAACTCTGCTGTTGTAAAAATGCCAAATAACTCATTGTTTTTTTGAGATAACTCCGCTTTCCTTTTTTCGAATTGTGCTTTAACCTCTTTACTGTATGCAGAATCTTTTATAAATCTGTTTTTATCTCCGCATGACAGAGTTAACATTATAAAAGCAAGAAGAGTTATAAATGAGTTTTTCACGGCTAATTGTATTTTATTACTAATTCTTTTGTTTTGGCTACAACTTCCCTTATTATAGATTCTGATGATTCATTGTGAAAAAAAAGTCCCGAAACAGTTGAACTTTTGAATTCCATTCTGCTTTTAACCGGAGACTTTGCCGAAAAGTGGACTTCATCAAAATGCGTATCCCTGTATATTTCTGTTAAATTTTCCGGAGTTACTCCGCTGCCTACAAGAATTTTAATCCTGCCGGCCGATTTATTTATTATTTTTTTAAGCAGATCTTTTCCTTCCAAAGCGGTGGAATAGAGGCCTGATGTCAGGATTCTATTGCAACCGCATGCAATAATGTCTTCAAGAGCCTTTTCCCAGTTGTTGCATCTGTCAAAAGCCCTGTGGAATGTAACTTCCATTTCACCTGCTGCCTCCATGCACTTCTTAAGTTTTCCGGTATCAACAGAACCATCGGGATTTAAAAACCCTATTACAACACCTTTTGCTCCTGCCTCACGGCAAAACAGAATATCCTCCAGAATGATTTCAAATTCTGTTTCGTTATACATAAAGTCTCCCGGACGGGGACGAATGAGTACCATTACCTCCAGTTTCAAATTCTCACAGCACCATTTTGTAAGTGCCGGAGAGGGCGTCAATCCTCCTTCAGATAAAGCCTGGCATAATTCAATCCTGTCTGCACCCCCAGCCTCTGCAGCAATTGCAGAATTTACTGTTTCTGCACATACCTCCGTAATAATTTTTTTCATGATGAATTATTGTTTATTACAAATTTCGAGTTAAAGATTCATTTATGCAAAAAAAGAATTTAAAGCCAAATAAACAAAAGAGGGCCAACCCTGCGGTTAGCCCTCTTTCTATCGGTTTTATAAAAATTCAGTGATTACTTTCCCTGAGTTTTACGCTGTGTTGTTGGTTTTGCAGCAGCTTTAGCCTTTGGAGCAGCTGTTTTTGCTTTAGGAGCAACAGCTTTAGCTTTTGGTTCTGCTTTTGCCTTAGGAGCTTTTGGAGCTTTAGGCTCACCTGATTCAGCAGCGTCAGTTGCTTTTTTAACACCACTACGGCGTGTAGCAGCTTTCTTAACCTCAGCTTTGGCACCTGAAATCATTACCTCATTGAAGTCTACCAGTTCAATCATTGCCATGTCGGCAGCGTCACCCTGACGGAAACCGAGCTTTAACACTCGTGTGTATCCTCCCGGACGATCAGCAATCTTAGGAGCAATTACACGGAACAATTCGGTAATCGCCTCTTTTTGCTTTAGGTAAGAAAAAACTGTACGACGTGAGTGTGTAGTGTCGTCTTTAGATTTTGTAATCAACGGCTCTACATATACTCTTAATGCTTTTGCTTTAGCAAGAGTGGTCTCAATTCTTTTGTGCAAAATGAGAGATGATGCCATATTTGCCAACATCGCTTTACGGTGTCCGCTTTTACGGCCTAAGTGGTTAAATTTTTTATTGTGCCTCATGTTTAATTACTTTCTTTTCAATGTTATACTTAGTCACATCCATGCCAAAGCTCAGCTTTAGTCTCTCAACAAGCATATCAATTTCAGTAAGCGACTTTTTACCAAAGTTTCTGAATTTCATAAGCTCGTTTCTTTGCAGCGATACTAAATCGGCAAAAGTTTCGATGTCAGCAGCCTTTAGACAGTTTAATGCTCTCACCGAAAGTTCCATGTCCGAAAGTTTAGTAAGAAGAAGGTGACGCATCCTGAGTGACTCTTCGTCAAGTTCATTGCTCACAACCTCTACCGGAGTCTCGAGAGAAATTTTCTCATCCGAGAATAACATAAAGTGATGTATTAAAATCTTTGCCGCTTCTTTAAGGGCCTCTTTTGGATGAATTGAACCGTCTGTAGTTATCTCTAAATTCAATTTTTCGTAGTCGGTCTTCTGTTCAACGCGCCAGTTTTCAACGAAGTATTTTACGTTCTTGATTGGGGTGAAAATTGCATCGATTGGAATAAGTCCAAATGGTGCCTCTTCAACCTTGTTCTCCTCGGCAGGTACATATCCTCTTCCCTTGTTAATTCTTAACTCAATTGAAAGAGTAACAGAAGGCTCCATTGAGCAGATATGCCAGTCCGGGTTCAAAACTTTGAACGATGAGAGTTGTTTTGAAATGTCCTCTGCAGTAAATTCTTGCTTTCCGCTAACTGTAACTGTTACAATCTCTGAATCTTCACCTTCGACCATCCTTTTGAAACGGACTTGTTTAAGGTTAAGGATAATGTCAACTACAGTCTCAATTACGCCGGGTATTGTTGCAAATTCATGATCTACACCCTGTATTTTGATTGCGGTTATAGCATATCCCTCAAGAGAGGATAACAGAATTCGACGCAAAGCGTTACCAACTGTGATGCCGTAACCCGGCTCCAGCGGACGGAACTCAAAGCGACCGAATGTTTCGGTAGCGTCAAGCATTATTACCTTATCCGGTTTTTGAAATGCTAATATTGCCATTTTATTTTTTATTTAGAGTATAACTCAACAATTAACTGCTCGTTTATGTTTTCAGGTATCTCAGATCTTTCCGGAAGATTAAGTAATTTTCCAGACAAAGAAAGGCCGTCCCATTCAATCCAGGCAAATCTGCTTGCACTTTTTGAAACATTTTCCTGAATAACCTCTAAACTCTTTGATCTTTCGCGTACACCAATGATTTCACCCGGCTTAATGAGAGTAGATGGAATGTTGCATACTTCACCATTAAGGACAATGTGGCAGTGTGTCACAAGTTGTCTTGCAGCAGCTCTTGAAGGAGCTACGCCCATACGGAACACCAGATTATCAAGACGTGTTTCAAGAAGGAAAAGAAGGTTTTCACCTTTACGTCCTTTCATTTTTGACGCCTTTTCATAAAGATTGCGGAATTGTCTTTCCATCAATCCGTATGTATATTTAACTTTTTGTTTTTCCTTTAGCTGAACGCCATACTCAGAAGATTTTTTGCGCTTCTTAGCCATTCCGTGTTGTCCGGGAGGATAGCTCTTCTTTTCGTAACTTTTATCCGGGCCAAAAACCGGCTCTCCAAATTTGCGGGCAATTTTAGTAGAAGGCCCTGTATATCTTGCCATATTAACTTATTTAATCAATTATTAAGGATTTATACTCTACGGCGGCCTTTAGGACGGCAACCATTATGAGGAAGTGGAGTAACATCGACAATCTCTGTAACTTCTATTCCTGTTCCGTGAATTGTACGGATTGCCGATTCGCGTCCTGCACCCGGACCTTTTACATATGCCTTAACTTTACGAAGACCTAAATCAAAAGCTACCTTAGCACAGTCTGCAGCTGCAGTTTGCGCTGCATAGGGGGTATTCTTTTTTGAACCTCTGAAACCCATTTTACCGGCAGATGACCAGCTAATTACCTGTCCTTCATTATTAGTCAGAGTAACTATAACATTGTTAAATGTCGAAGAGATATGGGCTTGTCCATAAGCTTCAATTTTAACAACTTTCTTTTTATTTGTTGTTCCTGTCTTTTTTGCCATGATTTAGGTACTATTTAGTTGCTTTCTTCTTATTAGCTACTGTTTTCTTCTTACCCTTACGAGTACGTGCATTATTCTTAGTTGACTGACCACGGGTAGGCAGTCCCAGACGATGTCTGATGCCTCTGTAGCAGCCTATGTCCATCAATCGCTTGATGTTCAGTTGTACCGATGAACGTAGTTCACCTTCGATTTTGAATTCGGACGAAATCATCGCTCTGATTCCGGCAACTTGTTCGTCATTCCAATCCTTAACCTTGGTGTTAAAATCTATACCAAGTTTTGATAGAATTGTTTGGGCCGAACTCCGACCTATTCCATAGATATAGGTCAGGCCTATCTCTCCACGTTTATTGTTTGGTAAATCAACTCCGGCTATACGTGCCATAATTTATTTTTCTCTTTATTGTTTACTATTAAAAATTAACCCTGGCGCATCTTGAATTTTGGATTCTTTTTGCAAATAACATACAAACGACCTTTGCGTTTTACTATTTTGCAATCTTCGCTGCGTTTCTTAATGGATGCTTTGACTTTCATATTACTATTATTTATTTATATCTGAAAGAAATTCTTCCTTTTGACAAATCATAAGGGGACATTTCAACTCTCACCCTGTCTCCTGGCAGTATGCGAATGTAGTGCATTCTCATTTTACCGGAAATATGGGCAATTATAACATGACCATTGTCCAACTCAACGCGAAACATCGCGTTTGAAAGAGCCTCAATAATTACTCCCTCTTTTTCTATAGCTGCCTGTTTAGCCATTTATTGTTTTAATGTTCCTAATAATTCAATCAATTTTGTTCTCAATGTAATCAAATGTCGATAAGACATCGGGTTTCCCCTTTCTAACTACCACCATTAATTCATAGTGTGCAGAGTTCTTTTTGTCGGAAGTGCTCAGTGTCCAGTTGTCATCGTGAAGATAGACATTTCTGGTACCTGCATTTACCATTGGTTCAATGCATATAACAAGACCCTCTTCGAGTTTCTTTCCCTGACCTCTGCTACCATAGTTTGGTACCTCGGGGGATTCATGAAGTTTCCTTCCGATTCCGTGGCCAACCATCTCCCGGACAACAGAGAATCCAGCTCTTTCCACATGATCCTGTACTGCGAAAGAAATGTCTCCTATTCTGTTTCCGACTGTAGCTTTCTCTATTCCTTTGTAAAGCGATTCCTTGGTTGTCTTCAGCAGTCTCTCAGTCTCTTTTGAAACCGTCCCCACCGGAAAGGTGTAGGCCGAATCTCCGTAGTAACCCTTCATAAGAGTTCCACAATCGACAGAGATAATATCGCCCTCTTTAAGACGATACCCGGAAGCAAACCCGTGAACCACAACATCATTTACAGAGATGCAAAGGGTGTAGGGAAAATCACCATAACCTAGGAACGCCGGTATTGCACCATTGTCGCGGATATAGGTTTCGGCAATTTTGTTAAGTTCAAGGGTTGTTACTCCCGGAACCACATGCCTTCCAACTTCCGCAAGAGTTTTCGAAACCAGCAGAGCATTCTCTCTGATTAACGCAATCTCTTCCTCTGTTTTAAGTCTAATCATTACTTTAAAGAACTTTTATACTATCAATTACATACCGTTGCGACCCTTCATACGACCTGTTTTCATCAAGCCGTCGTAGTGGCGCATAAGTAAATGGCTCTCTATCTGCTGTAGCGTATCAAGGACCACACCAACAAGAATCAGCAAAGAGGTTCCGCCGTAAAACTGCGCAAACTGTCTGTCAACTCCCAACATCGAGGCAAATGCAGGCAAAATAGCTATGATGGCAAGAAAAATCGAGCCGGGAAGCGTAATGCGTGACATTATTGAATCCAGATATTCAGCAGTTCTTTTGCCGGGTTTGATGCCCGGAATGAAACCGCCGTTTTTCTTCATATCCTCTGCCATCATTGTAGGATTTACAGTTACTGCTGTGTAGAAGTAAGTAAATGCGACAACCATGGTTCCGAAAATGAAGTTATACCAGAACCCCGAAGGATTAGATAGTGTAGCCGCCAATCCGCGTGTAGCGTCAAAGCCGGCAAAGATTAACGGGAACATCATTAATGCCTGTGCGAAGATAATTGGCATAACGCCAGCCGCGTTTATCTTCAAAGGTATGTACTGACGTACTCCGCCATATTGTTTGTTACCAATAATCCGTTTGGCATACTGAACCGGAATTTTGCGTGTCCCCTGCACTAGCGCTATTGTAGCGACAAATACAAAGAAGAGAATAATCAACTCTGCAATCAGCATTAGGATACCGCCTCCTGCACTTTGAGTAACCCTTGCCCCACCCTCTGCAAAAAGGGCGAATGGCAACCTCGCAATAATACCCACCATGATGATCAGAGATATACCGTTACCTAAGCCGCGATCGGTAATTCTCTCTCCTAACCACATAATGAACATTGTACCGCCAATCAAAACTACGGTAGCGAAAATATTAAAAGTAAATCCCTTAAACAGGAATGCTGCTTCAGGCAATTGAACGTGCAGGTTGGCCATATAGGCAGGTCCCTGCAGCAAAAGAATCACAATTGTTAGATAGCGTGTCCACTGATTCATTTTCCTTCGGCCGCTTTCGCCTTCACGTTGCAGACGCTGGAAGTAAGGAATCATAATTCCCAAGAGCTGAATAACAATGGATGCAGAGATATATGGCATTACCCCCAATGCAAATATGGAGGCATTACCAAATGCACCGCCGGAAAACATATTGAGGAGTCCCAATAGTCCTTCGGAGGCCTGGCTCTGCAGATTTCCCAGCTGTGTTGGGTCTATTCCGGGCATAACCACATAGCTGCCCAGACGGTAAACCAGCAGCAAAAGGAGAGTATAAACTATCCTTTTGCGCAGCTCTTCAATCTTGAAAATATTTTTAAGTGTTTCAATAAATTTTTTCATCGGAATTGTTAGATTTTTGTAGCCTTCCCCTGCTGTGCCTCAATCTGCGCTACTGCTGTTTTTGAAAATGCGTGAGCTGTAACATCAAGTTTAGCAGTCAGTGTGCCGTTTGCCAGAATTTTCACTCTGTCATTTTTTGACACCAGACCTGCATCAATCAGGACATCCAGGGTAATAACTTCAACTCCTGTTTTTTCACTCAACTCCTGAAGAGTTGAAATGTTTATTGCTTTAAATTCTACTCTATTGACGTTATTAAAGCCAAACTTTGGAAGCCTTCTCTGAATTGGCATCTGCCCCCCTTCAAATCCTGCTTTTTTAGAATAGCCCGATCTTGATTGTGCACCTTTATGACCTTTGGTGGATGTTCCACCGTGGCCGGATCCCTCACCTCTTCCGATTCGTTTTTCTTTGCCGTTTGCTCCTGCAGCGGGTTTAAGATTATGTAATTTCATTTTAAGATTCTCCTTTTAGTTAATTTCTTCAACTTTAACAAGGTGCAGGACTTTTTCAAGCATACCCTTATATACAGGATTTAATTCAATTTCAACCGACTGATGAATTTTGCGTATTCCCAGAGAAGCCAGTGTAGCCATCTGTCTGTCTGTTGAATGATTCTTGCTCTTCATTTGAGTGATTCTAACTTTTGCCATCTCTTTTCCTCCTAACCATTAAATACTTTGTTCATCGGAATTCCGCGAAGACCGGCAACGGTATACGCATCTCTCATTTCAAGAAGTGCTGCAACGGTAGCCTTCACAAGATTGTGAGGGTTGGATGAGCCTTTTGATTTAGCAAGAATATCATGTATTCCCACTGATTCAAATACCGCACGCATCGCACCACCTGCTTTTACTCCAGTACCCGGGGCAGCCGGTTTCATGAACACTCTTGCTCCGCCGAATTTTGCCTCCTGCTCGTGTGGTATGGTCTTTTTGTTCAAAGGAATTTTAACCAGGTTCTTCTTTGCATCTTCAATACCTTTTGAAATTGCAGTTGTAACCTCGTTTGCCTTACCCAGACCAAATCCTACTACACCCTTCTCGTCTCCTACTACCACGATGGCAGCAAAACTGAAGTGGCGACCACCTTTGGTTACCTTAGTAACTCTCTTTACTGCCACCAACCTGTCTTTAAGTTCAAGATCGGTAGTTTTAACTTTCTTTACATTTATATTTGCCATAGTCAAATCCTAGAATTTAAGACCACCTTCGCGGGCGGCATCTGCTAAACTTTTAACTCTTCCGTGATAAAGGTAACCCCCTCTGTCGAAAGATACCTCTGTAATGCCCTTTTCAATAGCGCGCTGAGCTGCCAGTTTCCCGACAAGTTTTGCTATTTCAATCCCGGCCTTGCCTTTGCATTCCTCAACGATTGCCTTGTCAAGTGATCCTGCTGCTGCAAGAGTAACACCATCCACATCGTTGATCAGTTGAACATATATCTGTTTGTTGCTTCTGAATACAGCCAGTCTTGGTCTTTCTGAAGTACCACTGACCACTTTACGGATTCGGTGCTGTATTCTTTTTCTTCTTTCTATTTTAGTTATAGCCATATATCCTCCCCTTATTATTTAGCGCTTGCCGATTTTCCGGCTTTACGACGCAGTTGTTCACCTACAAACTTAATACCTTTTCCTTTGTATGGTTCAGGTTTACGCAACGAGCGTACTTTAGCAGCGACCATTCCTATTAATTGCTTGTCAAAACTGGTCAAAGTCAGCACTGGGTTTGCACCCTTCTTAACAACCTCTGCAACGGCCTTAACTTCGGCAGGAAGCAAAAGGTGAATATCATGTGAGTAACCAAGACTCATCTCAATAACCTGTCCCTTAACCTCAACACGGTAACCTACACCAACAAACTCCTGTTTGATTGTGTAGCCCTGAGATACTCCGGTAACCATATTATTTATAAGAGACCTGTATAAACCATGCATTGAGCGGTGACGTGGCTGATCTGTCGGACGGGTAACTTTAACGATACCTCCCTCTACGGTAACTGTAATGTCTGTATCAACTTTCTGAAACAGTTCACCTAAGGGGCCTTTAACCTTTACAACATTGTCGGATCCAACTGTTACGCTGACTCCGGCAGGAAGGTTTACAGGTAATTTTCCTATTCGTGACATTTATTAATTGTTTTTAATTATAAATACTAATTGAACGTATTGATTAATAAACGTAGCAAAGAATTTCTCCGCCAACATTTAGATCTTTTGCCTCTTTATCTGTTATTACACCTTTAGATGTAGAAATAATGGCAATACCAAGTCCGTTTAATACTCTTGGCATTTTTTCAACGCCAACATACCTTCTCAAACCCGGTGTACTTATTCTGGTAATTTTTTTGATAGCCGATTTTTTAGTATCAGGGTGATACTTAAGAGCTATCTTGATTGTGCTGAAAGGTGTTCCTTCTACAAGTTTGTAGCTGATGATATACCCCTTCTCATGAAGAATACGGGTAAGTTCGAGCTTCATTTTTGATGAAGGAATTTCAACAACTTTATGTCCTGCAAGGGCTGCATTACGCACTCTTGTCAAGTAATCTGCAATTGGATCAGTCATTGTAATTTTTTTTTGTTTTTCGATTCGACACCACTAGGGGTGCCCGATATCCAATAAATAATAAATTTATATATAAAAGGCGGCACAAGGCCACAATTTTCTACCAACTAGCTTTGCGAACGCCAGGGATAAGTCCCTTGCTGGCCATTTCACGAAACTGGATACGGCTGATACCGAAAATTCGCATAAATCCTTTTGGACGACCGGTGAGTGAACAACGATTGTGCTTACGTACAGGACTTGAATTTTTTGGAAGTAAGTCAAGTGCTGCATAATCGCCTGCCTCTTTAAGGGTTTTGCGTTTTTCTGCATATTTGGCACATAATTTAGCGCGTTTAACTTCGCGTGCCTTCATTGATTCTTTTGCCATTATCTATCTCTATTTTTATAGATTATTTCTTAATATTTTTAAAAGGCAGGCCGAACTCGCGAAGCAATGCAAAAGCCTCTTCGTCTCTATCGACAGAAGAAACAAATGTAATCTCCATTCCGAGGATCTTTGTTACCTTGTCAATGTCAATCTCGGGATAGATAATTTGCTCTTTAATTCCAAGAGTATAATTACCTCTTCCGTCGAATTTTTCGTTGATACCTTTAAAATCTCTGATACGAGGCAATGAAATTGATATCAGTCTCTCAAGAAACTCATACATTTTTGTTGCACGGAGAGTTACCTTAACTCCGATTGGCATTCCCTTACGCAGTTTGAAGTTTGAAATATCCTTGCGAGAATATGTCAAAACAGCCTTTTGTCCGGTTATTGTTGTAAGCTCCTGTTGAGCAATCTCAACCAGTTTCTTGTCTCCGGTAGCTGTTCCCACACCCTGATTAATGGTAATCTTTGTCAATTTTGGCACCTGCATTACTGAAGTATAGCCAAACTCTTTCATAAGTTTTGGGACGATCTCGTCTTTGTATACTTTTTGCAGAGTTGGGACATATCCTTTAACTACTACTTGAGTACCTTCAACTTTAGCAGATTTGTCTGCTTTTGGTTTGCTCGCTGCTTTTGGTGCAGCACTTGGTTTAGTACTTGCCATTATTTAATCTCCTCTCCAGATTTTTTCGCGTAACGAACTAATTTTCCTTTATCATTCATACGACGGCCAATGCGTGTAGGGCCACCCTTAACCGGGTCTACCACCTGCAGGTTCGATGTGTGAATTCCGGCCTCTTGCTTAATGATTCCGCCTTGCGGACTCTTTGCGTTTGGCTTGGTATGTTTACTTACCATATTCATACCCTCAACAATCGCGCGATTCTTTTCTGTAAGCACCTCGAGAACCTTACCGCTTTTACCGCGGTCTTCTCCGGCGTTAACATAAACTGTATCGCCCTTCTTAATATGTAATTTCTTATTCATATTCTTATATACCTTTTAATTATAACACCTCAGGTGCTAAAGATACAATTTTCATAAAGTTGTCACGCAACTCTCTGGCTACAGGCCCGAAAATACGGGTACCGCGAACTTCACCCTGAGTGTTAAGCAACACACATGCGTTATCATCAAAGCGGATATATGAACCGTCCGGACGACGGATCTCTTTCTTTGTGCGTACAATTACTGCCTTTGAAACAGTTCCTTTTTTGGCATCGCCTCCGGGAATTGCACTTTTAACGGCAACTACTATTTTATCGCCTACACCGGCATAGCGGCGGCGGGTCCCCCCTAAAACTCGGATACAAAGAACTTCCTTTGCTCCGCTGTTATCTGCCACCAATAATCTCGATTCTTGCTGTATCATAGCTTATTTAACTTTTTCTACAATTTCTACTAGTCTCCAGCGCTTGGTCTTACTCAACGGACGAGTTTCCATAATGCGAATGGTATCCCCCTCGCTGCACTCGTTCTTTTCGTCGTGAGCAACAAACTTAGTGGTTTTGTTTACGAATTTTCCGTAAACCGGATGTTTAACTTTCCTTTTAACAGCAACAACAACAGACTTATCCATCTTATTGCTTACCACTACTCCTACTCTCTCTTTGCGAAGATTTCTTTCCATGACTTCTATTTGTCCTGATTTATTTCCTTTTGGCTCAATACAGTGAGCATTCTGGCAATGTTTCTTCTTGCTTTTTTGATCTGAGATAAATCATCTAATGGAGAAATAGCATGATTCATCTTCACACGCAACAGGTTTGTCTTCTCTGTCTCAATGCGCTCTTTAAGGTCTTTTGCGGACAATTCGCGTATCTCCTGTGTTTTCATTTTTATTCCTACATTAAATTATTCTGTGTAATCTCTGCGAACTACAAACTTTGTAACTACAGGCAGTTTCTGAGCACCCAAACGGAGAGCCTCTTTTGCAATCTCCAATGGAACGCCTTCTGCTTCAATAATCATACGACCAGGTGTTATAGGAGCAACAAATCCTTCCGGAGCTCCCTTACCTTTACCCATACGAACCTCAGCCGGTTTTTTGGTGAATGGTTTATCAGGGAAAACACGGATCCAAATTTGACCCTCTCTTTTCATATAACGAACTACAGCCTGGCGGGCAGCTTCAATTTGTTGGCCTGTTAGCCAGCAACATTCTGTCGTCTTAATCCCGAAAGACCCAAAAGAGAGTTGGTTCCCTCTTTGAGCAATCCCCTTCATACGGCCTTTTTGCTGCTTTCTGAACTTGGTTTTTTTTGGTTGTAACATGGTTTCTTTTACAGTTTAACGATAACAGTAAATATCTTTTTTGCGCTTTGGTCAAAAGTTTTTTATAGCTAAAATATTGCAGCTCAACAAAATGTCAATACTGATCATACTTTTGGCGGGTTGCAAATATACCAAAAAAATTAAATGTGCAAAAGTTATTGCACATTTTTTACACATTTTTTTTGCATCAAACAAATTGATTAAGAGCGAAAGATGAGATGGGATCATTTGCCGTGTTTATGCAAAATAGTCAAAAGATTTTTACCCCAGAACTTTGCAATATCCTCTTCGCTGTATCCTCTCTTAAGAAGTTCAATTGTGATGTTTTTCATCTTGTCTGCACCCTCAAGACCCACAACTCCTCCACCTCCGTCGAAATCCGTGCCTATTCCCACATGGTCAATTCCTACAAGTTTAACCACATAATCTATATGGTTTGCAATATCGCTTACCGTAACTTCCTCTTTTGGCTTGTCAGAAAGGAAAAACCTGCCTGTGGCAACCTGGATGAGCCCTCCTTTTGCTGCAATAGCTTTTATTTCATTGTCCTTGAGGTTTCTATTGTGGTTTTTAATATTCCACACCCCGGAATGACTTGCAATTATCGGAAGCGTACTCACCTCAAGAATATCAAAAAGAGATTCTGTCGAAGCATGGGACACATCAATAATCAGCTTCAGCCTGTTCATCTCTTTTACAACCTCAACCCCAAACGGAGACAATCCATGATGTTCAGGGGCGGTATCCATAGATGCATCACAAATATCGTTGTTCTTATTGTGACACAGTGTAACAGCCACTACTCCCATATCTGCAAAATGCTTCACCAGAGATATGTTTTTCTGGAAAACATATCCGTTTTCTATCGCAAGAACTACTGAGGTAATGCCTTCACGTTTATTCCTGAGCAAATCTTTTGAGTTATACGCAATCGCTGCCCCTTTATAGTTTTTTGTATAGTTTTTGAACTTACGAAGCTGGTCATCGGCAAAAGCAGTTGCTTTTGCAAGACCCGCAGAATCCCGGCTTTCCTGACCAACATAAATTGCAAAGAAGGCGGCATCCAGCCCTCCGTCCTTCATTTTCTGAAAGGACACCTGAGGATTTGAGCCTCCCGGTTTTGAATTCGGATTGTTTATCCTTAATGCAGTATCGTTGTGGGTATCAATCGTAAGAATTTTCCGATGTATTTTGTCTGCCTCCTGTGCAAGTTTTTGATTATCCTGAGCAATAGCAGAAAAAGCAATAAGAAGAGTGGCTGCAAGTGGCAGAACACCTCTAAAAATCTGACATGTTTTAATTAGAGTCATTTTAATAATGTTGCTGAGTTGAACATAGAATAAGTTTCGGACTCAAATGTAATTATTTTGGTCTGATTATTGAGTAGTACAGCCAAAAAGGGTAACTTTACAATCCGATGACGAGTGATTTTATGTGCAAGTACAATAATAACAAATTTTCTAAAGCCCTTACATTAACATTAGTGGCTCTTATGTTCGCCTCTTTCTCCTACGCGCAAAAACCCTTAAAAGGGTTTCCTGTTGGTTACAAAGTTGAAGGGAGAGATACGGTATATCAGATTAAACTAAGGGATACCTATCTTTTCAGCTGGCCCGAAGAGAAGAAAAAAGGGAGGGCGTGGCGTGATTTCTACAGGCTGGTATACAATTTCCGCAAAACATATCCATACGCATTAATTGCAAAAGAGAAATTCGGAATTGCCGACTCTGTTCTGAACAGCAGGAAATTCACATCTAAGCAGAGGACAAACTATATTAAGGATTTCGAGAAGGACCTGTTCAAAGACTTTGAAAAGCCTCTCAGAAAAATGACGATAACTCAGGGGGGTCTTCTTCTGAAACTTATAGACAGGGAGATTGGCCAGAGTTCCTATCAGATAATAAAAGAATACAGGGGCGGGTTTAATGCTGTTTTCTGGCAGGGTGTCGCAAAAATATTCGGGTCGGACCTTAAAAGGCCGTATGACAAATTCGGGGAAGACAAAATAACTGAAGATCTTGTTATTATGTACCAGAACGGGACATTCGAAGACTTGTATTACTCTATATTTTAATTATTCCCGCTGCGCCACTCCATGCTTTCTGTTCCGGAATCGTAAACCAGATATTCACACCCGTGAATCCATTCTCCCAGTATATAAAAGCCGGCTCCTTTATGTGTTGTGTTGTTTCCGGGAGTATGGACATGCCCGAAAATAAAAAAATCTACATGTCTGTCCTGTTCTGTTATGCAGGCATATTTATATAAAGGATCGTTTTCTCCCCGGAACTTATTTAAATTTTCACAGGCTAGCCGATTGTGCTTGGACCATTTATGAGCAAATCCGAAAGCCCATCTGGGATGAATATTACTGAATGCCCACTGAAGAAACTTGTTGTAAAAAATGGACTTTAGTATCGCATAACCCCTGTCGCCTCCTGCAAGTCCGTCGCCGTGTCCGAGACAGAATTGTTTTCCGTTTATGTCTACAAAATAGGGTTGTTCAAGAATTTTAATCCCAAGCTCTTTTTCAAAGTATCCGAAAACCCATAAATCATGATTTCCACGGAAGAAGTATAGTTTTACTCCTCTGTCGGAAAGACGGGCAAGTGCTCCCAGAGTTCTTGTAAATCCTTTTGGAACTACATATTTATATTCGTACCAGAAATCAAAGATATCTCCCATCAGAAAAACCGCTTCCGTTTCTGCAGGAAGCCCTTCCAGCACACGAACCAGCTTTTTTTCCCTTTCCAGCGGATTGTGATAATCCAGCCCCAGATGGACGTCTGATATAAAATAGTAGAGAGACCCCTTATTTTCCATAATTACTTTAGAAAATCAAAGAAACTAAACACAAAACACCAATGATTGCGCAATATATTGCAAAGCCTGTAAGTTTCGCTTTCTTCACAAGATTAATCATCACCTTGCACGCAAACAATCCGGAAACAAATGCAGATAGAAAACCAAGGATAAGCGAAGTTATGCTGATGCCGGACGCTGCAGCGGTAAACTCTCCTGAAAACAGCTCAAGAAAAGCCTCTCCAAGTACAGGAACCAGTACCATTAAAAATGAAAACTTTGCAATCTCTTCCTTTTTAACACCAAGCATCATCCCTGTAGAAATTGTTGCACCTGAGCGGGAAAGTCCCGGAAGTACGGCTATTGCCTGAGCTACCCCTATTATAAAAGCATCCTTTTTGGTAATTTCCCTTTCCCTGGGCTTGATAATATTTGTAAGAGCGAGCAATGTGGCTGTTAACAGCAGAGATAAGCCGACTATTAAAAGACCCGATCCGAAAATTTCTTCAACATATTCTTTAAAGAAGATACCGATTATAAAAACCGGAATCATAGAAATAGCAATCTTTATGATATAGTTTGTTTCATCATTGAGTTTAAAGCGAAAAAATCCTTTAATAAGATTCAGGATTTCTTTGTTAAAAACAACAATTGTACTTGTTACTGTTGCGGCATGTACTATAACTTCAAATTTGAGATTTGAACTATCAATTCCAAGTAATTCCTTGCCAATTGTAAGGTGACCGCTGCTGCTGACAGGCAAAAATTCAGTAAGTCCCTGCACAAATCCGAGAATAATCGCCTCTAAGCCACTCATTTCGCCTTTGGTTTATACATGATGGCAAAAATCTCAACAGCAAAACCGGCAAGAATCAGTAATGGGGCAACAACCATTCTTCCGAAGCTAAACATCTTCTCTCCCGGAAAAACATTAGGGTCGTTTGTTCCGCCTCCGGCCATAAATATATAGCCAAGAATCATTAAATCGAGTCCAATAAGTACAAAAAGAAGGTTTCTGTAGGGAATCGCGAATTTAGTGTCGCCTGCAATTTTATTGTTGTCCATATTTATTTAAATTTCTAATAATACAATTCATCCTGAGGCAGAGAAAGAAGCCTGTTTACAACAAGATATGTGCTTATCAGGCAAAGGAGAATCCCGGTAACGATGACTCCTGCACATACTGCCATAATAAGATTAATATCCAGCATCTGATAAATCTGCTGAAAATCCCTTTCGAGCAGGAAAAGCAGGAAACACAACAATGATGCCGATATGATTCCAGAAATAAGTCCCTGATAAATTCCCTGTATAAGAAAAGGCTTTCTTATAAAAGACTTCTTTGCTCCTACTAGTTTCATCGTGTGGATATTAAATCTCTTCGAAAATACATTCAGCCTTACCGTATTGTTAATTAAAACAAAGGAAATGAACAGCAGAAGGACTATAAAAACAATGAGAATTATACCTATCTGCTCTATGTTCCCGGAAATTGTTTCAATAAGAGACTCCTGAAAAACAACCTCCTTTATGCCGGGGTTTAACAAAATTTCACTCTTTATCTTACTCAGGCTGTCGGATTCCACATAATCCGAACGAACATACATATCTATCGAAAGAGGAATGGGATTGAGGTCGAATACATCCATGAAATCATCGCCCAAAACACTTTTCATCTCCTGGGCACCCTGCTCTTTTGAGATAAATTTAAGCTCTTTGACATAGGGTTTGCCTTTAAGCAAATTCATTGTTTGCCTTGCCTGAACTTCCGTAGTGTTTTGTTCAAAAATAACTGATAATCTGATGTTCTCCTTGAAGTAATCGGAAACCGATTTTGCATTAACGGCAAGCACACCTCCTATTCCAACAAGAAGGAGCACAAGGGTTATGCTTATCACCGAAGACAGGTAGGATTGGATAAGTCTTCTGACTACTATTTTATTCTCTCGCCTTTTCATATAATCAAGGTTCAAAGATAGATAATTCTTATAAATTAAATTATATTTATTATCTTTGTACAGAATTTGCCTTAATTATACACAATCTTAATATATGAGCGAACCTGTAAGAGTGCTTTTTGTCAATTCAGAGATGGAACACTTTATGCCATCCTCACCGATAGCTAAAGTCGGTAGGTATCTCCCTCAGGGAATCCAGGAAAGTGGCTGCGAAATTCGTTCTTTTGTGCCAAGATATGGAACAATCAACGAGAGAAGGTTTCAGCTTCACGAGGTTATCCGGCTTTCCGGAATGAATATTATTATCAATGATATTGACAGGCCGCTTGTTATTAAGGTATCTTCCATTTCTTCTGCAAGAATGCAGGTTTATTTCATCGACAACGAAGATTATTTTCACAGAAAATATGTTAATACCGACGACGAAGGAAATTATTTCTCCGACAACGACGAGCGCGCAATCTTCTTTGCAAGGGGAGTGCTCGAGACAGTCAAGAAGCTTCGCTGGAAACCTGATATAATTCATTGCCAGGGGTGGATATCATACTTTCTTCCAATTTATTTGAAAAAAGTTTATCACGAAGATCCGATTTTTACAGAGAGCAAAGTTGTTCTTTCAATCTATAACGAAGGTAGCGATCAAGTCTTTAACGAGGACACAAGGTCAAAAGTAATTGTTCCCGGAATAAGGAATAAAGATCTTGAGACAATAAATCCCGCCAATGGCATAAATCTTGCTAAACTTGCTATTCAGTATGCTAACGGCATAATTCTGGGAAGCGAGGAGATGGTTCCTGAATTAAAGGAGTTGATCTCGGGAAGTTCTTTAAAAGTACTTCCTTACATAGATGTAAACGACCCGGAATCTGCTTATATAAAAGATTACAAAAATTTTTATGACCAAATTCTGGGGAAAAATGAGAAGAAGGATTAGTCTTCGTTCACTTTCGGCACTTGCACTGATTTCACTGTTGTTTGTATCCTGCATAGATGTTAATAAATCTACCGGAGGAGAATTCGTACCTGACGATCAAAAGTTCGGCATCTCGATAAAGGAGTTCGACCTTCCGGTACAACAAAAGTCTTCGGACAGTATTCAAACTATCTTTACCGGAGATGCAGTTGTTGGAGCCTATAAGGATCCGGAACTCGGAATAACAACTTCGGCTGCAGCTGTAAGGTTTATTCCACAGGTAAGGAAAAATACTTTCGGTAACAATCCTATACCAAAATCTCTAAAGCTTTCGATTGCCGTTTCCAGCAAAATAGTACTTGACCAG
>Ga0209016_1001278_pt1 | contig 20981 bp, 17 predicted proteins | sample EPASupsiteSAE305_FD_187265 | JGI IMG/M metagenome (GOLD analysis project Ga0209016, IMG submission 187265) | Bioremediated contaminated groundwater microbial communities from EPA Superfund site, New Mexico - SAE3-05 (SPAdes) (version 2) | ecosystem: Environmental > Aquatic > Deep subsurface >...
GACCGGTTTGGTTACTCGCGGCCGGGGGTCTTGGACTCCCGGCTTTTCTTTTGTGGGGTATCGCTTTGCTGCATTGTGGAAAATATTGCTTGTCTCTTGACCGGCCGCTGGTGATGGGGATTGTCAATCTGACGCCGGATTCGTTTTCGGGGGATGGGGTTGGTGCTTCGGTTGCTTTGGCCGTTGGGCATGCCCGTGCCCAACTCGATGCCGGCGCGGATATTCTGGATCTGGGGGCGGAGTCGACACGGCCGGGTGCTCCGGCAGTATCGGAAACGGAGGAATTGGCACGATTGCTGCCTGTCTTGCGTGAGGTTGTGACTTGGGGTGTTCCCATCTCGGTCGACACCTACAAGCCGGAGGTGATGCGAATAGCCTTGGAGGAAGGTTGTTCGATGATTAACGACATCTCCGGCCTACGCGATCCGCGCGCCTTGGCAACGGTTGCCGCCAGCGATTGCGGTGTCTGCGTGATGCACATGCAAGGGCTGCCGGGTAATATGCAGGATGCCCCGAGCTATACGGAGGTGGTCGAAGAGGTAAACGCCGAATTGCAAATCATGGTGGCGCGATGCCGGCAGGCGGGTATCGCCGATGCGCGCCTCGTTCTCGATCCGGGGTTTGGTTTTGGCAAGACGGTGGAGCACAATTTTTCGCTTTTTCGCGGGTTGACCGTGACAACTGCCTTGGGCTTTCCGGTACTTGCCGGTGTTTCGCGTAAAAGTATGTTGGGAGCGGTGACGGGGCGTGGTGCTACCGAGCGCATGCCGGCGAGCATTGTTGCAGCGGTTCTGGCGGCGCAGCGAGGGGCTGCCATTCTGCGGGTGCACGACGTTGCGGAAACTCGTGATGCCTTGAAGGTGTGGCGAGCAGTCGAGGAGCTGGGTAAAAAACAATGACGAGAAAATATTTCGGAACAGATGGCGTGCGCGGGCGGGTTGGTGTTGAGCCGATCACGCCGGATTTTGTAATGCGACTCGGCTATGCGGCCGGGCGGGTCTTGCTCGAGGCATCGTCGCTGCCGACCGGGGAGCGGCCTGCGGTCCTGATCGGGAAAGATACCCGCTTGTCCGGCTACATGCTGGAGTCTGCGCTCGAGGCAGGATTTTCCGCGGCGGGTGTCGATACCTGCCTGGTTGGGCCTTTGCCCACGCCGGCGATTGCCTATCTGACCCGGGCGCTACGGCTGCAGGCCGGAGTGGTAATTTCCGCTTCGCATAATCCTTATGCGGATAATGGCATCAAATTTTTCTCGGCGCAGGGAACCAAGTTTCCGGATGCCGTCGAGTTGGCGATCGAGGCGCATCTGGATGAGCCGCTGCAATGTGTGGCGTCGGCCGAATTGGGCCGGGCCAAGCGAATCGACGATGCGCGCGGGCGATATATCGAGTTTTGCAAGAGCACCTTTCCTGCCGAGCTTGATCTGCGTGGGATGAAGATCGTGGTCGATTGCGCGCACGGTGCTGCTTATCAGACGGCGCCTAGTGTGTTTCATGAACTGGGGGCCGAGGTCATCACGATCGGCGTGCAGCCCAATGGCCTGAATATCAACGATGCATGTGGTGCAACCGCCCCGACGGCGCTGGTCGAGGCGGTCCGGCTGCATGGTGCAGATCTAGGGCTGGCTCTGGATGGCGATGCTGATCGTCTGCAAATGGTCGATGCGGATGGGGCGCTCTACGATGGTGATCAATTGCTCTATGCGATTGTTAAGCAACGTGCAGTAAGCGGGCGAGTCGCCGGTGTGGTCGGTACGCTGATGTCCAATTTGGCGTTGGAGCACGCTTTTGAGCGGATGGGAATTCCCTTTGTCAGGGCGGCAGTCGGCGATCGCTACGTGCTTGAAATGCTGCATGCCAAGGGTTGGCTTTACGGTGGCGAAAACTCCGGTCACATCCTGGCGCTGGATCGGCACAGTACGGGAGATGGAACCGTCGCTGCGTTACAAGTCCTGGCTGCGTTGAGGCAGCAGGGATGTACGCTGTGCGAATTGTTGTCGGATCTGCAGCTGTATCCGCAGGAAATGATCAATGTTCCCGCCCCGCGCGGTTGCCGTTGGCAAGATTACCCATCGATCGTCGCGGCGTTGGCATCTGCCGAGGAAAGAATGGCCGGGCGGGGGCGGATACTGCTGCGAGCGTCGGGAACCGAGCCGGTGTTGCGGGTCATGGTTGAGGGTTTGGATGCTGGCGAGGTGGCGCGCGAGGTCCGGCAACTGGCAGCGTTGGTACGCGAAGTCGTTGCCATCGTGCGCTAGATCTTTCCGGTCGAGGTGCTTGCCTTGACCCGGATTTTTACAGCTCTGTATAATCCTCAGGTTTTTCCTGCGAAAAAGAGTGCAGACAATGCGTAAGAAGTTGGTGGCCGGAAATTGGAAAATGAATGGCTCGCTCGCGCAGAACCGGGCTTTGCTTGATCTTCTTCGGCAAGGTGTCGCCAGCGTGACTTGTGATGTTGCTGTTTTTCCGGCATTTCCTCATCTTCTGCAAGCAGCAGACTTGCTGCGAGGGGTATCGATTGCTTTGGGGGCGCAGAACCTCAGTCAATGCCCGGAGGGTGCGTATACCGGTGAGGTGTCGGCTGGCATGCTGCGCGAACTCGGGTGTGCTTACGCATTGGTTGGTCATTCCGAAAGACGCTCTCTGTTTGGTGAGACCGATCAACTGGTTGCCGAGAAGTTTTCCGCAGCGGCGAAGGCTGGATTGGTGCCGGTGCTGTGCTTTGGCGAAACTCTCGCCGAGCGCCAGGCCGGGGTGACGCTCGATGTCGTGAAGCGACAGGTTCTTGCGGCGTTGCAGCGATGCGACGACATTTGGCCGCACTCGGCTGTGCTTGCTTATGAGCCGGTCTGGGCAATTGGCACCGGTTTGACGGCAACGCCGCAGCAGGCCCAGGAAGTCCACGCTTTCGTTCGTTCGCTATTGGTGGATGAGTTGGGGGGCGCTGCCGGGGAGACGAGGATTCTTTATGGCGGAAGCGTTAAGGCGGACAATGCCGAGGAGCTGTTCCGTCAGCCTGATATTGATGGTGGCTTGATAGGAGGGGCTTCCTTGAAAGCTGATGAGTTTTTGCAAATCTGCCGTGCGGCAATCTAAAGGGTGTAAGGCATGAATTGGTTTTTTTCTCTGGTATTAACCGTCCATATTTTGGTGGCATTGGCGATTGTTGGTCTGGTCCTGATGCAGCATGGCAAGGGGGCGGATATGGGGGCAGCGTTCGGGAGTGGTGCCTCGGGGAGCCTGTTCGGTGCTTCCGGGGCAGCAAATTTTCTTAGCCGGGCTACGGGTGTACTTGCGACCGTGTTCTTTTTGACTAGCTTGACCCTGGCTTATGTAGCCGCTGATAAGCCAAAAACGACTGGCAGTGTGATGCAGGACGCGGTACAATCGCAAGCTGTTCCACAGGCTGCTGAGCAGTCTGGTGGGGTGCCCGTCGCTGGGGGCGAAGGTGCTTCCAAGGCGGTGAATATTCCGAAGTAGCGCAGGCTTGTCTGCCCGGCAAGGTCCTTGTCGGGTGGGTGGGAAGGCAGTGCCGACGTGGTGAAATTGGTAGACACGCTATCTTGAGGGGGTAGTGGCGCAAGCTGTGCGAGTTCGAGTCTCGCCGTCGGCACCAATAATGAGTCGGAATTTTATTTCCGGCTTGGTATAAGAAACTGAACTAATGGCGGCGGATGATGGAAAACTACTTTCCTATCCTGATGTTCGTTCTGGTGGGGGTGGCGATTGGCGTATTGCCGGTAGCCATGGGCTTCTTGCTCGCGCCCAGCAGGCCGGATCCTGAAAAGCTCTCTCCCTACGAGTGCGGTTTTGAGGCTTTCGAAGATGCGCGCATGAAGTTTGATGTGCGCTACTACCTGATTGCCATACTTTTCATTCTATTTGATCTTGAAATCGCGTTCCTGTTTCCTTGGGCAACGATTTTCAAGGATATTGTCGCTACCGACTCAATCAAGCTTTTTGGTTTTGTCGAGATGATGGTGTTTGTCGCCATTCTGGTCATTGGCTATGTTTATGCCTGGGCCAAGGGTGCGCTGGAATGGGAGTGAGGCCCGGGTATGGCGATTGAAGGCATTCTGCAGGAAGGCTTTGTCACGACTACGGCTGACAAGCTGATTAACTACATGCGCACAGGCTCGCTGTGGCCGATGACTTTCGGTCTGGCTTGCTGTGCGGTCGAAATGATTCATGCGGGTTGTTCGCGTTACGACCTTGATCGCTTCGGCGTGGTATTTCGCCCTAGCCCGCGACAGTCTGATGTGATGATTGTTGCCGGTACGCTGACCAATAAAATGGCGCCAGCGTTGCGCAAGGTCTACGACCAGATGGCGGAGCCGCGCTGGGTCATTTCGATGGGCTCCTGTGCGAATGGTGGTGGTTATTACCATTATTCCTACTCGGTGGTTCGCGGCTGCGATCGCATCGTTCCGGTTGATATCTATGTCCCGGGCTGTCCTCCGACTGCTGAGGCTTTGTTGTACGGCATCATTCAGTTGCAAAACAAGATACGCCGTACCAATACCATCGCACGTTAATTAACAGGGCCATTTGCTATGTCAGCTAAGTTGGAAGCGCTCTGCCAAAGCCTTCAGAATCGTTTCGAGGGACAGTTGAAATCCCTTGTTACTGCACTGGGGGAGGTGACTGTAGAAGTTTCGGCAGGGGATTATTTGCAGTTCATGCTCGCTTTGCGTGATGAGCAGGAATTTTCTTTCGAGGAAGTGACCGACCTCTGTGGTGTCGATTATTCGACTTACGGGGACGGTGCTTGGCAGGGGCGCCGCTTTGCTGTGGTGGTTCATCTCCTGTCCATTCAGCATAATCGCCGCCTGCGGGTGAGGGTTTTTGCTGATGACGACGAGTTTCCTGTCGTTCCTTCGATCATCGATGTTTGGAAAAGTGCCAACTGGTTTGAACGCGAGGCGTTCGACCTGTTCGGAATTGCATTCCCTGGGCACGATGATCTTCGTCGGATTCTGACTGACTACGGCTTTATCGGTCACCCGTTCCGCAAGGATTTTCCGATTTCCGGGCATGTTGAAATGCGTTACGACCCCGATCAAGGTCGCGTGGTTTATCAGCCAGTCAGCATTGAGCCGCGTGAAAACACGCCGCGCATCGTGCGCGAAGATACTTACGGGGATGTGGCGCATGGCTGACATTCGTAACTTTACGCTGAACTTTGGCCCTCAGCATCCGGCGGCGCACGGTGTGTTGCGTCTGGTGCTTGAGCTTGACGGCGAGGTGGTGCAACGCGCCGATCCGCATATTGGCTTGCTCCACCGAGCTACAGAAAAATTGGCTGAGACTCGTACCTGGGTTCAGTCCGTTCCGTACATGGACCGTCTCGACTATGTGTCGATGATGTGTAATGAACATGCTTACTGTCTGGCGACGGAAAAACTTCTCGGTATCGAGGTTCCTGAGCGTGGTAAGTACATTCGGACCATGTTCGATGAAATTACCCGTATCCTGAATCACTTGCTCTGGATTGGCTGTCATGCGCTCGACGTCGGTGCGATGACCATGGCGCTGTACACTTTCCGTGAGCGTGAAGATTTGATGGATGCGTACGAGGCAGTTTCGGGTGCCCGCCTGCACGCTGCTTATTACCGTCCGGGTGGAGTCTACCGCGACCTGCCTGATCGTATGCCGCAATACACTGAGTCGACTTGGACAAGTGCTAAAAAGGCTAAAGAGCTCAATGACAATCGTAGTGGTTCGCTGCTGGATTTTCTTGAGGACTTTACTGAGCGCTTTCCCAGGTATCACGCGGAATATCACACGCTGTTGACGGATAACCGGATTTGGAAGCAACGTCTGGTTAATGTCGGGGTGGTGACACCCGAGCGTGCAATGCAAATGGGCTTCACCGGAGCCATGCTGCGCGGCTCCGGTATTGCTTGGGATCTGCGCAAGAAGCAGCCTTACGCAGCATACGACAAAGTCGATTTCGATGTTCCGGTTGGGGTTAATGGCGATAGCTATGATCGCTACTTGGTGCGCATGGAAGAAATGCTGCAGTCCAATCGGATCATCAAGCAATGTATTGATTGGCTGCGCAAAAATCCTGGGCCGGTGATTACCGACAACCACAAAGTGGCGCCGCCCAAGCGCGAAGATATGAAGTCGAACATGGAAGAGCTGATTCACCACTTCAAGCTCTTTACTGAAGGCATTCATGTTCCGCCGGGTGAGGCTTATTCCGCAGTTGAGCACCCCAAAGGGGAGTTTGGTATCTATTTCATATCGGATGGTGCAAACAAGCCATACCGGATGAAGATTCGCGCTCCCGGCTATGTACACCTTGCTGGTATGGATGAAATGTCCCGTGGTCACATGATCGCTGACGTCGTCACCATTATCGGTTCCCAAGATATCGTTTTTGGCGAGATTGACCGCTGATGTTTTCCGCTGAGACCCTGCAGAAATTCGCCCGCGAAGTTGGCAAGTACCCGGTCGACCAGAAACAGTCGGCCGTGATGGCGTGCTTGGCACATGCCCAGGAGGAATTGGGCTGGCTTCCCCCCGAGGCGATTGAAGGAGTTGCCAACTATCTTGGCATCGCACCGATGGCTGCTTATGAAGTGGCTTCTTTTTACAACATGTACGACCTGAAGCCTGTCGGGAAGTACAAAATCACTGTCTGCACCAATTTGCCGTGTGCACTTTCCGGTGGATACCATGCCGGCGAGTATCTGCAGAAAAAGCTTGGGATCGGGTACAACGAGACCACCGGTGACGGCAAGTTTACCCTGAAAGAAGGGGAGTGCATGGGGGCGTGCGGCGATGCTCCGGTGTTCATTGTGAATAACCGCAGCATGTGTAGTCATATGCACCCGGAGCAGATCGACAAGCTGCTGGAGGAGTGTAAATAATGGCGATGCTTGGTTCGATCAATGGCCTTCTGATGGAAGGTCTCGATGGCGACAACACTTGGCGTCTCAAAGATTACGTTGCGCGCGGCGGCTATCAGCAACTGCGCAAGATTCTTGAGAACAAGATATCCCAAGAAGAGGTCATCAGCGAGGTCAAGAAATCTGTTCTTCGTGGACGCGGTGGCGCAGGGTTTCCGACCGGCCTCAAGTGGTCTTTCATGCCCCGTTCTTTCCCCGGCGATAAATACGTGGTTTGCAACACCGACGAAGGTGAGCCAGGTACCTTCAAGGATCGCGATATCATGCGCTACAACCCGCATGCAATCATTGAGGGTATGGCGATCGCGGCCTATGCAATGGGCGCAAACCGTGGTTACAACTATGTGCACGGGGAAATTTGGGAAATCTATCAGCGCTTCGAAGAAGCTCTTGATGAGGCCCGTGCAGCTGGTTTTATCGGCCAGAATATTCTCGGCTCCAGTTTTAGCTTTGAGTTGTTTGCGCATCATGGTTACGGTGCTTACATCTGCGGTGAAGAAACTGCGCTTTTGGAGTCGATCGAAGGAAAGAAAGGGCAGCCGCGATTCAAGCCTCCGTTCCCGGCCTCTTTCGGCCTTTATGGCAAGCCGACCACAATCAACAACACCGAGACCTTTGCCAGTATTCCTTTCATTCTAAAAACTGGTGGTGAAGAGTATCTCAACCTCGGAAAACCGAATAACGGTGGCACCAAGCTCTTTTCTGTGTCGGGGCATGTGAATCGCCCTGGAAATTACGAAATTCCGCTTGGTACTCCTTTCGCGACGCTGCTCGAAATGTGCGGTGGCATGCGCGGTGGTCGGAAACTCAAGGCCGTGATTCCTGGTGGTTCTTCCGCTCCGGTCTTGCCCGGCAGTGTCATGATGGACAGCACCATGGATTACGATTCGATCAGCAAAGCTGGATCGATGCTCGGTTCTGGCGCTGTCATCGTGATGGATGAGACCGTTTGCATGGTCAAAGCTCTCGAGCGATTGTCTTTCTTCTACTACGAAGAATCCTGCGGTCAGTGCACCCCGTGTCGCGAGGGGACTGCATGGATGTACAAGATCATTCACCGCATCGAAAACGGGCTTGGAAAGCCGGAAGATCTCGACCTGCTGAACAGTGTGCTCGGCAATATTTCCGGGCGTACCATCTGTGCGCTCGGTGATGCTGCCGCATTTCCGGTTCAGAGTTTCCTGAAGCATTTCCGTAGCGAGTTCGAATACCACATCGAACATAAAACCTGTTTGGTACCGAAGGAACTGCAGTGGAGCGGTAGCGGTTTCCACAGGATTCCCGCCTGAACGAGTTTTTCGCAAGCGATAGATAACAAATTGGCTACAAGGTAGCGACATGCTAGAAATCGAAATCGACGGCAAAAAGGCGCAAGTGCCTGATGGCAGCACCGTGATGGATGCTGCGCAACAGGTTGGGGTGTATATCCCGCATTTCTGCTACCACAAAAAACTTTCGATTGCCGCTAATTGCCGGATGTGTCTGGTTCAGGTCGAAAAGGCTCCCAAGCCTCTTCCTGCCTGTGCGACTCCGGTAACTAACGGTATGAAGGTATTTACTCATTCCGAACTTGCAGTGAAGGCCCAGAAGGGCGTCATGGAGTTTCTCCTGATTAATCACCCGCTTGATTGCCCGATTTGCGATCAGGGGGGCGAGTGTCAGCTGCAGGATATGGCAGTCGGTTATGGGCCGATGCAAAGCCGCTACACCGAAGAGAAGCGAGTGGTTTTCCACAAGAATGTCGGGCCGTTGATTTCTATGGAAGAAATGAGCCGCTGCATTCATTGCACGCGTTGCGTTCGTTTCGGTCAGGAAATTGCCGGTGTGATGGAATTGGGCATGGCGAACCGCAACATGCACTCAGAAATCACCACCTTCGTTGGACGTTCTGTGGATTCCGAACTTTCCGGGAACATGATTGATCTGTGTCCGGTAGGCGCATTGACCTCCAAGCCTTTCCGCTACACGGCCCGCGCTTGGGAATTGCAGCGTCGCAAGTCAATTAGTCCGCATGACTCTGTTGGGGCGAATCTGGTCGTTCAAGTCAAGCACGACGATGTAATGCGTGTCTTGCCGCGTGAAAACGAAGACGTCAACGAGTGCTGGATTTCCGATAAAGAACGTTTTGCCTACCAAGCACTCAGCTCCGGTCAACGCTTGCTCAAGCCGATGGTCAAGCAAGGTGGCGAATGGCGTGAGGTGGAGTGGAACGTAGCTCTCGATTACGTTGCCCACGGTCTTAAAGATGTTGCCCGCGACCACGGCGGTGATGCGCTTGCCGGGCTTGCAGCTCCCAACTCCACGACCGAAGAGCTCTATTTGCTACGCAAGCTGATGGCTGGTCTAGGTAGCGGAAATATTGATTTCCGTACCCGGCAGGCTGATTTTTCCGCTGACGGTAAGCGTGCCGGCATTCCTTGGCTTGGTCTTCGTCTCAATGAAATCAAAGATCTGGATGCTGCGTTGGTTGTTGGCTCGTTCCTGCGCAAGGATCATCCGCTGATTGCCCAGCGTTTGCGCCAAGCAGCCAAGAAATTTACCAAGGTCAGCTTGCTGACTGTGGCTGGTGACGATCAGTTGATCAATCTGCATGCCAATAAGGTGGTTGCGCCAGCTGAATTGGCAGGCGCACTGGCTGCTGTTGTCAAGGCCGCGGCAGAGGCCAAAGGGATGACGGTACCTGCGAGCGTTGCGGGGGTTCTGGTTGATGATGTGGCTCGCAAGATTGCCGATAGTCTCGTCGCTGGCGAAAAGCGTGCAATTTTCTTGGGCAACGTTGTAGAGCAATCGCTACAGGCGTCGTCCGTCCAGATGTTGGCTGCGCAGTTGGCAGAAATCACCGGGGCCGTTTTTGGCTTCCTCGGCTCCGCCGCCAACGTGGTTGGTGGTTATGCTGCTGGCGCCGTTCCGAGCGGTGCAAATGCAACGACAATGTTCAGCCAGGCACGTAAGGGCTATTTCCTGTTTGGCGTCGAGCCGGAATTCGATTGCGCTAATCCGCAGTTGGCGATGTCTGCCCTCAAACAGGCTGCGCTTGTCGTCTCGGTAATGGCTTTCAAGAACGAAGCCGCTCTCGACTACGCGGATGTGATTCTGCCCCTGGCGCCTTTCACTGAAACAGCTGGCACCTTCGTTAGTACCGAAGGTCGTGTCCAGAGCTTCAATGGCGTTGTCCGCGGGCGTGGTGATGCTCGCCCCGGCTGGAAGATCCTGCGTGTTCTAGGAAACGTTCTGAATCTTGAAGGTTTCTCTTACAACACGAGCGAAGAGGTTCGTGATGAAGCCCTCGGGGTGGGGGTCGAATTTATCGGCAACCTGAATAACGGTTTGTCTGAGAGCGTGATCGACCTTTCCGCGGCACGCGGTACCCCGGGTTCATTCCAGCGGATCGCTGATGTTCCGATTTATTTTGCAGATGCGATTGTCCGTCGTGCCCCGACGTTGCAGCAGACTGCTGATGCTGCCGCACCCTCGGTGCGTGCCAGTGCCGCTACTTTGGCTGCTGCCGGCGTTAGCTGTGGCGATACTGTTCGGATCAAGCAAGGAACGGCCGTTGTCCAAATGACTGCAAAGCTCGACCCAAATGTGCCGGATAACTGCTTGAGAGTTGCCGCTGCTCATGTCTCGACAGCAGCTCTGGGGGCAATGTTTGGCGAAATTTTCATGGAGCGTGCATAAATGGATGCGGTAATGAATTTCGGCCAGGGAGTTTTCGGTGGGGCTTGGCCGGCTGTCTGGGCATTGCTCAAGATCGTTCTCATTGTGGCCCCGCTGATGCTTAGCGTTGCCTACTTGACATGGGCGGAACGGAAGGTCATCGGTTACATGCAAGTCCGTATTGGCCCCAATCGCGTGGGCCCTTGGGGTTTGATACAGCCGATCGCTGATGGCCTTAAGTTATTGCTCAAGGAAATCATCGTTCCTAGCGGCGCCAATAAAGCAATCTTCATCATCGCTCCAATGCTGGCCATTGCTCCGGCACTGGCTGCATGGGCGGTCGTTCCGTTTAACGAAACCCTGGTGCTCGCTAATATCGATGCGAGTCTGCTCTACATCATGGCAATCACCTCCATGGGGGTGTATGGGATCATCCTTTCCGGTTGGGCATCCAACTCGAAGTATGCTTTCCTCGGCGCCATGCGATCTGCTGCGCAGATGGTTTCCTACGAAATATCAATGGGTTTCTCGTTGATCTGTGTCCTGATGGTATCGAACAGTCTGAACCTGGTCGATATCGTCAAGGCACAAGACCAAGGCATGCTGGCCGGGTTGGGGCTAAATTTCCTCTCGTGGAATTGGCTTCCGCTTCTACCGATGTTCCTTGTCTATCTGATTTCCGGTGTTGCCGAAACCAACCGTGCCCCATTCGACCTGGCCGAAGGCGAATCCGAAATCGTAGCTGGCTTCCACGTTGAATATTCAGGGATGGCGTTTGCCGTATTTTTCCTTGCTGAATACGCAAACATGATTCTGATTTCGGCGCTGACCTCGATCATGTTCCTTGGTGGTTGGCTGTCTCCGGTTGGTTTCCTTCCGGACGGCATCCTTTGGTTGTTCGCCAAAATGGCGTTCATCCTCTTCCTGTTCTTGTGGTTCCGTGCCACCTTCCCCCGCTATCGTTATGACCAGCTGATGCGCTTGGGGTGGAAGGTGTTCCTGCCGATCTGTCTGATCTGGCTCCCCGTTGTAGGCATCTGGATGATGTCGCCACTGAATATCTGGAAGTGAGGAGAGACTAATGGGTTCGATGAAGGAAATCTTCAACAGCCTCTTCCTCAAGGAATTGTTGAAGGGCATGTCGGTTACCGGGCGTTATTTTTTCGCTCGCAAGATTACCGTTCAGTATCCTGAGGAAAAGACGCCGCAGAGTTTTCGTTTCCGCGGGCTGCATGCACTACGGCGTTATCCCAATGGCGAAGAGCGTTGCATTGCCTGTAAATTATGCGAGGCAATCTGTCCGGCAATGGCTATTACCATTGAAGCCGAGCCGCGCGATGATGGCTCACGCCGTACCACACGCTACGATATCGATCTGACCAAATGTATCTTCTGTGGTTTTTGTGAAGAGGCCTGTCCGGTTGATGCCATCGTGGAAACGCGGGTGTTCGAATATCACGGCGAGAAGCGCGGTGATCTGCATTACACGAAGCAGATGTTGTTGGCCAACGGTGATCGCTACGAAGCGCAGATCGCCGAAGACCGGCAGCTCGACGCTCCTTACCGCTGACAGGTGCCTGATATGGATTTTCAGACTTTCGTTTTTTTTGTGCTGTCAGCGATCCTGATTGTTGCCAGCCTCCGCGTGATTACCGCACGTAACCCGGTTCATGCCGCCTTGTATTTGATTTTGGCTTTTTTCACTTGTGGCGGAGTTTGGGCTTTGCTGCAAGCAGAGTTCTTGGCTATTGCGATCATTCTCGTTTATGTCGGCGCCGTAATGGTGTTGTTCCTGTTCGTGGTGATGATGCTGGATATCAACATCGACAGGATTCGCCAAGGATTCTGGAGCTACCTCCCCTTGGGCGCCATGCTTGGTTTGCTGATGGTCATGGAAATGGGCCTGGTTCTGGGCAGCAAATATTTTCAAGTCCCGGCATCCGATGCGGTTGTTCCTGCCGGTGTCTCGAATACCAAGGCAATCGGTGAGTTGATGTTCTCGGAATATGTTTATCCGTTTGAACTAGCTTCGATCATTTTGCTGGTCGGCATGATTGCAGCCATCGTGTTGACTTATCGTGGTCCTAAGCCTTCCAAAAATACCAACCCGAATCAGCAGGTCTTCGTCAAGGCGAAGGATCGTGTACGTGTCCTGCAGATGCCGGTTGAAAAAGACTGAACGACGGGGCGCCAATGCTTACACTGACTCTTTCACATTTTCTGGTTCTGGGAGCGATGCTCTTTGCAATCAGCGTGGTAGGTATTTTCCTTAACCGGAAGAACCTGCTGGTTCTGCTGATGGCTATCGAGTTGATGTTGCTCGCGGTCAACATGAATTTTGTCGCCTTTTCACATTATTTGCAGGACTTGTCCGGCCAGGTATTCGTGTTCTTCATCCTGACTGTCGCCGCAGCTGAATCGGCGATCGGTCTGGCCATCCTGATCGTGCTGTTCCGTAACCTCAAGAGCATCCATGTGGATGACCTGGGCGGCTTGAAGGGTTAACCATGGAAATGCAAAAACTATATCTGCTCGTTCCCTTGGCACCGCTGGTAGGTGCCATGGTTGCCGGTCTCTTCTGCCGTGTGATTCCCCGCTGGCTGGCTCATACCGCCACCATTGCTGGTGTCGCAATAGCCTTCATCGCATCCTTGGTCATCTTCAAGGACGTAATGGCTGGTAATACGTATAACGGCGCGGTATACACTTGGCTGACCAGCGGCGATTACAAGTTCGAAGTCGGCTTCATGATCGATACGCTGACAACCACGATGATGATCGTGGTGACCTTCGTCTCATTGATGGTCCATATCTACACTATGGGCTACATGGAAGAAGATCCTGGGTATAACCGCTTCTTCAGCTACATCTCCCTGTTTACCTTCTCCATGCTGATGCTGGTGATGAGTAATAACTTCATGCAGCTTTTCTTCGGTTGGGAAGCCGTAGGCTTGGTTTCCTACCTGTTGATCGGTTTTTGGTATACCCGCCCAACGGCAATTTTTGCCAACATGAAGGCTTTTCTGGTTAACCGCGTAGGTGACTTCGGTTTCATCCTTGGTATTGGTCTGATTCTGACTCATTTCGGTTCGCTGGATTATGTGACGGTTTTCAACAAGGCTCCTGAACTGGCTGCAACCACGATCAATCTGTTTGCTGATCGCGAGTGGGCGACGGTTTCCCTGATGACCGTTACCTGTATCTGCTTGTTCATCGGAGCGATGGGTAAATCAGCACAAGTGCCGCTACATGTCTGGCTGCCCGACTCGATGGAAGGTCCGACTCCGATTTCTGCGCTGATTCACGCGGCAACCATGGTTACTGCAGGTATTTTCATGGTCTCGCGAATGTCGCCCCTGTTCGAGTTGTCGACCACGGCTCTGTCCTTCGTCATCGTAATCGGTGCCATTACCGCGCTGTTCATGGGTTTCCTCGGGATTATTCAGAACGACATCAAGCGGGTTGTCGCTTATTCGACGCTCTCGCAATTGGGCTACATGACGGTTGCGCTTGGTGCTTCGGCTTACTCCGTCGCAATCTTCCACTTGATGACGCATGCTTTCTTCAAGGCCTTGCTGTTCCTGGCCGCCGGCTCGGTGATCATCGGGATGCATCACGATCAGGACATCCGCAATATGGGTGGTTTGCGCAAATACATGCCCATTACCTGGATCACGTCGCTGGTTGGTTCGCTGGCTCTGATCGGTACGCCTTTCCTCTCCGGGTTCTATTCCAAGGATTCGATCATCGAAGCTGTTGCGCTCTCGGATATCCCAGGTTCCGGTTTTGCCTACTTTTCGGTGATGGCAGGCGTTTTTGTTACGGCCTTCTACTCGTTCCGCATGTATTTCCTGGTCTTCCACGGTGAAGAGCGTTTTGGGAAGGCCGATCACCACGATCATCATGGTGATCACGATGATGAGGAAGCCAGTCACGATCACCACCATGGCTTGGCTCCGGGGCAGAAGCCTCACGAGACTCCCTGGGTGGTCACTTTGCCCCTGGTCCTGCTGGCTATTCCTTCGCTGTTGGTCGGCTACATCGCAATTGAACCGATGGTTTTCGGCGATTACTTCAACGGCGTGATTCACATCGACCATAACGCTCACCCGGCGATGGCGCACCTGGCTGAACATTTCCACGGCGCAGCGGCTATGGGCGTGCATGCACTGACTACGCTGCCGTTCTTCCTGGCGCTCGCGGGCGTGGTTCTCTCCTGGTTCTTCTATATGAAGCGCCCGGATATTCCGGCGGCGATTCAACGGCGCTTCTCGGCCGTCAATACCTTGTTCGAAAACAAATACTACTTCGACAAGATCAACGAGGTCGTGTTTGCCGGTGGTTCCCGTCTGTTGGGCAAGGCCTTGTGGCGAGGCGGTGATGTTGCAGTCATTGACGGCATCATCGTCAATGGCTCGGCCAAACTGGTTGGCTGGATTGCGGCAGTTACTCGCTTCTTCCAGACTGGCTATGTCTATCACTACGCATTCACGATGATCATCGGCGTATTCGTGCTGATGACCTTGTGGATCAACCGCGCCTAGCGTGAATAGTTCGCAGAAAAGCAAGGAATAAAATGTCGACTTACCCACTGCTATCCCTCGCAATCTGGGTTCCGATTGTTGCCGGTTTGTTTGTTTTGGCCACCGGCAACGACAGGAACGCTCCGCTGGCGCGGATGCTGGCCCTGATTGGTGCCATTGCCGGATTCATGGTGACCATCCCGTTGTGGACTGGTTTCGACCTTAATCAAGGAGGCATGCAGTTCGTTGAACTGCAAACCTGGATCCCGCGTTTCAACATCAACTACCACCTGGGTACCGACGGTATCTCGATGTTGTTCGTCATTCTGAACAGCTTCATTACCATCATCGTCGTGGCCGCAGGCTGGGAGGTGATTCAGGAACGTGTTGCCCAGTACTTTGCCGCTTTCCTGATCATGTCCGGTCTGATGAACGGCATTTTCACGGCGATGGACGGCATCCTGTTCTACGTCTTCTTTGAAGCCTCCCTGATCCCCTTGTATTTGATTATCGGTGTCTGGGGCGGGCCGAACCGGGTGTATGCAGCGTTCAAGTTTTTCCTTTACACGCTGTTTGGCTCGTTGCTTTTCCTGCTGGCGCTGATGTACCTGTTCATCCAGTCGGGCGGCAGCTTCTCCATCCTCGACTGGCATAAGCTGCCGATCGGTCTGGGGCCGCAGATCTGGCTGTTCCTTGCCTTCCTGATTGCTTTTGCGGTGAAGGTCCCGATGTTCCCGGTACATACCTGGCTGCCCGATGCGCACGTTGAAGCACCGACCGGCGGTTCCATTGTTCTGGCTGCTATCGGTCTCAAGCTCGGTGCTTACGGTTTTCTCCGCTTCTCATTGCCGATCGCGCCTGATGCGTCGCACGAGCTCTCCGGCCTGGTCATTGCCTTGTCATTGATCGCGGTGGTTTACATCGGTTTTGTCGCGCTGATTCAGTCCGATATGAAGAAGCTGGTGGCCTACTCCTCGATCGCCCACATGGGGTTCGTAACTCTCGGCTTCTTCCTGTTCAGCCCGATGGGTATTGAAGGTGCCTTGGTGCAGATGATTTCGCACGGCTTTGTGTCGGGCGCCATGTTCTTCTGTATCGGGGTGATGTACGACCGCGTGCATAGCCGTCAGATTGCCGACTACGGTGGTGTCGTCAATACCATGCCGAAATTTGCTGCGCTGTTCATGCTCTTTTCGATGGCTAATGCCGGCTTGCCTGCAACCTCCGGTTTTGTTGGCGAATTCATGGTGATTCTGGGGGCCGTCAAGCTTAACTTCTGGGTTGCCCTGGCGGCTGCCACGTCGATGATCCTTGGCGCCGCTTACACCCTGTGGATGTACAAGCGCGTGATTTTTGGCGATATCGGAAACGATCACGTCCGTGAGCTCACCGATGTCAATTCGCGCGAATTCCTGGTCCTCGCCGTGCTCGCAATCTGCACGTTGTGGATGGGGGTCTATCCGCAGCCCTTCACCGAAGTGATGCACTCCTCGGTCAACGACCTGTTGCGCCACGTCGCCATCAGCAAGATTCAATAAACGGTAGCCGACATGTTCGAGAATTTCGTTGTTCCTGACCTGATGCCTGCTGCGCCGGAGCTGTTTCTGGCCTTCATGGCGCTCGCCATCCTGCTGGTTGATGTGTTCGTCAAGGATTCCCGCCGGACGCTGACTTTTGTTCTCAGCCAAGTGACTCTGATCGGTTGCGCTGCGATCCAGTTCGCTACCAGCACCGGTGAAATCACCTACACTTTCAGCAACATGTTTGTCGATGACCTGATGGCAGATCTGCTCAAGATCTTCCTTTACATGACGGTCATCGTGGTGCTGTTCTATTCCCGAGCTTATGTTGCCGACCGTGAGGCAATGAACAAGGGCGAGTACTACGTACTTGCCTTGTTTGCGACTCTCGGCATGATGGTGATGATTTCTGCGAATCACTTCCTGACCATCTACATCGGCTTGGAGTTGCTCTCGCTGTCCCTGTACGCGATGGTGGCGATGAATCGCGATTCGGTGGTATCGACCGAAGCAGCGATGAAGTATTTCGTTCTTGGCGCCTTGGCATCCGGCTTGCTGCTGTACGGCATGTCGATGATCTACGGCGCTACCGGTACCCTGGAAATCACCGCAATTGCCGAGCAACTGTATGGTGGTGCCGCGAACAAGACCGTACTCGTCTTCGGTCTTGTTTTCCTGGTCGCCGGCCTTGCCTTCAAGCTTGGTGTGGTTCCTTTCCACATGTGGATCCCGGACGTTTATCACGGGGCGCCGACTTCGGTTACCCTGCTGATCGGCTCCGCTCCGAAACTGGCTGCTTTCGCAATCACCATGCGCTTGCTGGTCAATGGGCTGATCACCCTGTCGCAGGATTGGCAGCAGATGCTGATCATCCTGTCGGTGCTGTCGATGGCGATTGGTAACCTCGCTGCGATTGCCCAGACCAATCTCAAGCGTATGCTGGCCTATTCCGCGATTTCGCACATGGGCTTCATGCTGCTGGGTATTGTGACCGGAGTGGTTGGGGGGGATGCCCGCTACGCACTCAATGCCTACAGTTCGGCAATGTTCTACATCGTCGCTTATGTCCTGACCAGCCTGGGGACCTTCGGTATCATCCTGCTGATGTCGCGTGCCGGGTTTGAGGCCGAGGAGCTCGAGGACTACAAGGGACTGAACAAGCGCAGCCCATGGTTCGCCGGCGTCATGCTGATGTTGATGTTCTCGATGGCCGGGGTGCCGTTCTTCGTCGGTTTCTTTGCCAAGTTCTCTGTGCTGCAGGCAGTGGTTGCTGCCGGTTACATGTGGCTGGCGATCGTTGCCGTGCTGTTCTCGCTGATCGGTGCGTTCTATTACCTGCGTGTCGTCAAGATTATGTATTTCGATGCGCCGGTGGACGATACTCCGCTGCAGGCCTGTGGCTCGATGAAGTTGCTGGTCTCATTGAACGGGATCGCTGTCGCCGCTTTTGGTCTGATGCCCCAGATGTTGATGTCGTTGTGCGCTTACGCGCTGCTCCGTTCGCTCTAAGCTGCTTCTGCTGGCTACAAGACGCCCCGCTAGTCGGGGCGTTTTTTTATCGTCGAGATAGTCCGGTGCCAGCCGGAAGTCTGATTCTGCCGAGAGCGATTCGTTAACGAGATAACTGGAATGCGATCGAGAAGGTGCTGCGGCCAGGGGCTGTGCTCGGTCGTACAAATGAGCTGGGCAGGAATTCTGTAAACGTAAAAAAGGCTCCCGAAGGAGCCTTTTTTGAAATTTGGTGCCCAGAAGAGGACTCGAACCTCCACGCCGTTAAGCGCTAGTACCTGAAACTAGTGCGTCTACCAATTCCGCCATCTGGGCAGGTACAGAAGCGAGCATTATAAGTTTTTTTTCTTACTTTGCAAGCTGATACTGCTGCAGATTTTTCTTTTCATCGTTCTCGATGTGAGAGAATCTGCTTTTCTTCGCGGCAACTTGTGTTGCCTGGTGCCCAGGAGAGGACTCGAACCTCCACGCCGTTAAGCGCTAGTACCTGAAACTAGTGCGTCTACCAATTCCGCCACCTGGGCTCAGGTGCGAAGAGCCGCCATTATAGGCTAGAATAAAGCGATGTCAAGAAAAAAGTTAAGCAAAGTCCGCCAGGCCGATCCCTTTCTCGATCGTGAGTTGGCACGTTATGAATTTCCGCTACCTTCGCGGGAATACATTCTCGAAATCATGGAAAAAGAGGCGCGGCCTCTTCTGGGCGACGAAATCATCCTGCTGCTCGACGTCACCAGCGGCGAGAAGGAAATGTTCCAGCGCCGGCTTGGCGCCATGGAGCGGGAAGGTCAATTGTTGCGCAACCGCAAAGGGGCCTATCTGGTCCCGGAAAAGGCTAGTCTGATTGCCGGCCGGATCCAGGGGCACGCTGACGGATACGGTTTTTTGGTCCCTGATCAGGGGGATGAGGACATCTTTCTCGATCAGCGCCAGATGGCACGCGCCTTGCACGGTGACCGGGCACTGGTTCGCGTCACCGGTGTCGACCGCAAGGGGCGTACCGAGGGCAGCATCGTCGAAGTCACTGAAAGAGCCAACCAACGTATCGTCGGCCGGGTCTTCATCGATCACGGTGTCACCTTTGTGATTCCCGAAAATCGCCGTATCGCGCAGGACATCCTGATTCCCCCGGTTGCCAAGAGCAAGCTGAAGCCGCAGTCCGGTCAGGTCGTGATGGTCGAAATCATCGAACAGCCGAACAAATACTCGCAGCCGATTGGCCGGATCAGCGAAGTGATCGGCAATTATGCCGATCCTGGGATGGAGATCGAGATCGCCCTGCGTAAGCACGACTTGCCGTTCGAGTTCTCGCCGATGGCAGAAGTCGAAAATGCCAAAACCCCGGCCAAAGTCCGTAAAACCGATCTCAAGGGTCGCGAAGACTTGCGCGAACTGCCGCTGGTGACCATTGACGGCGAGACCGCCCGCGACTTCGACGATGCGGTGTACTGCGAAAAGCGCGGGCGTGGCTGGCGTCTGGTGGTGGCGATTGCCGACGTCTCGCACTATGTCAGGCCGGGCATGGCGCTGGATCGCGAAGCCCGGGAGCGAGGGAACTCGGTATATTTCCCGCGCCGTGTGATCCCGATGCTGCCGGAGAAGCTGTCCAATGGCATTTGTTCGCTGAATCCCGATGTCGAACGCCTGGCAATGGTTTGCGATGTCGAAATTGGCAGTACCGGCAAGCTGGGCAAGTACCGCTTCTACCCGGCGGTCTTCCGTTCGCATGCCCGTCTGACCTATACCCAGGTCTGGTCTTGGGTGTCCGGCGAAGTCAAGCCCGAGGATGCGGTGCATGTCGCCTTGCAGCCACAACTGGAAAATCTCTACAAGCTTTACCAGGTGCTGCATAAAGCACGTGGCAAGCGTGGTGCGATCGATTTCGAGACCACCGAAACGCAGATGCTGTTCAATGAGCAGGGGAAGATCGAGAACATCGTTCCGGTCGTTCGTAACGATGCGCACCGGATCATCGAAGAATGCATGTTGGCCGCCAACGTCTGTGCCTCGGATTTTCTCGCGACCCACAAGCAACCCTGTCTGTATCGTATCCACGCGGCGCCATCCGAGGAGAAGCTGAAAAACCTGCGCTCCTTCCTCGGCGAATTCGGAATGCAACTAGGGGGCGGCGACGAGCCGACGGCCAAGGATTACGCCGCACTGCTCGAGCAGATCAAGCCGCGTCCTGACTTTGCGCTGCTGCAGACGGTGATGCTGCGCTCGCTGCAGCAGGCGATCTACAGTCCGGACAATGTCGGTCACTTTGGCCTGGCTTACGAGCACTACACGCACTTCACTTCGCCGATCCGGCGCTATCCCGATCTGCTGGTGCACCGCGCGATCAAGGCGGTGCTTGCCGGCGAGAAATATCATCCGGAAGGGCAGTGGGACGATATCGGCTTGCAGTGTTCGGCGACCGAGCGGCGTGCCGACGAGGCGACCCGCGACGTGGAGAACTGGCTCAAGTGCTTCTTCATGAAGGAGCGGGTCGGTGAAGAATTCGAGGGCAGCATCTCGGCAGTCACTTCGTTCGGGATTTTCGTCGCGCTCGACGCGGTTTATATCGAAGGCCTGGTGCATGTTTCCGAACTCGGTGCCGATTACTTCCAGTTCGACAACGTCAAGCACCAGATGCTGGGCGAGCGCACTGGTCAGCGTTTCCGTCTGGGCGACCGGGTCAAGGTACGGCTGGTGCGCGTCGATCTCGAAAAGAACAAGATCGATTTCGTATTGGCGACCAGCGCCGACAAAGAGGGGCGCTCGGCACGTCCGGCGGCGGGTAACGCCGCTTCCGCCAAGCGGCCGTTGCGCAGTGGCGGCGGGGCGGGGCGGGTAAACGCTGCGGCCGCTACCCGGGTC
>Ga0209016_1001280_pt1 | contig 20976 bp, 20 predicted proteins | sample EPASupsiteSAE305_FD_187265 | JGI IMG/M metagenome (GOLD analysis project Ga0209016, IMG submission 187265) | Bioremediated contaminated groundwater microbial communities from EPA Superfund site, New Mexico - SAE3-05 (SPAdes) (version 2) | ecosystem: Environmental > Aquatic > Deep subsurface >...
AGTTCACTGTGCCGATTGATGCATGCGCCGACCAGGGCCAACCCGGAGTGACTGGTGTAGAATTCTTCGTTGCTCTGTTCCAGGATCATTCGCTTCATGTTTTCACCTGCCAAGTGAGTTTTAGGGACAGGTGAATACTGCAATATTTATACTTAAATTTCAATATGTTAATTGCTGATTAATGCTTTTTCTATTGATGATTTGTCACTGAACCAGGTGAAAGAGAATCCTGATAATAATATTGAAATGGAAGTGCCAAAAGGGGGAAAAATAGCCAAATACTCGCGTGGCGCTTTGCAAGCGATAGGAGGTGCTGTGCCATTTGCCGGCGGCGTTTTTTCGGCTATTGCTGGTGCATGGTCAGAAGGCGAGCAAGACAAAGTAAATCGTTTTTTTGAGCATTGGGTAAGGATGCTCCATGATGAATTGAAGGAAAAAGAAGAAACAATTATTGAAATAATGGCTCGGCTCGACCTTCAGGACGAAAAAATTGCGTCAAGAGTAGAGAGCAGAGAATATCAATCTTTAGTTAAGAAGACCTTTCGGGAGTGGGCCGGGGTCGAAAGTGAAGAAAAACGGGCCTATATCAGGAATATTCTTTCAAATGCAGCAGCGACCGCTGTTTCAAGTGACGATGTTGTAAGAATGTATATTGACTGGATAAGTCAATACTCTGAAATGCACTTTCAAGTAATTGGTGCCATTTATAATAGCGGTGGAATAACGCGCGGTGGGATTTGGCGTAAAATAGGCAAGGGCCAAGTTCGTGAAGATTCAGCTGATGCGGATCTTTACAAACTTTTGTTTCGCGACCTGAGTACAGGCGGAATTATTCGCCAGCATAGGCAGGTAGACAGGTTTGGTAACTTCGTAGCGAAGCCTGCCCAAAAAAGGCCTAAGGAGAGCGGTCCTAAGCCCCTTGTATCAGCCTTCGATGAAAGTGAAAGGTATGAGCTAACTGGCCTGGGGCAGCAGTTTGTACATTACGCCATGAGCGAGTTACCTCCCAAAATTGAATTTCGCTCCGAAAATGACAAGCCCTAACCAATAAGCATCACCTTTTGGGGTCACACACCCTTTGGGGTCAGGACTTGAATAATGAATTGTTCAGGAGCAGTAAAACAGGGGAAAACGGGCCCGCCCCCTTTTCTCCATCGATTACCGCCACACCCAACCACGCTCCGCGTAATTCAAAATTCAAGATCTGACCCTAATAATCTATATGGCGGCTTGGGGTTGTCAGGTTTCCGGTTGTCACGATATTTGGAAATGTGATCCATTTAGAAAATAGCTGTCAGATGACAGTTCGGCGCCAAGATTATTCCAAACACCGTAGTTTCCAATAACCTTTCTACCTATTTGTTCATGGCGGTTGCATCACCATAAATCGCGTTGCTGACTGAGTCGCCGCGATTAAGCTGGCCAGTGAAGTGTAGTACGAGAAAACGAGACGTGACAATGGGGACCATGGGCATGTGGCAAGAGATATGGAATACAGTGCTGGCGGAATTCTCCGATATCCCAGATGCGACGCAAATTACACGCATCACGTTACGCCTTCTGGTTGCGGCGGCCCTTGGCGGCCTCATGGGATACGAGCGGGAGCAGCGAGGTAAGAGTGCGGGGGTGCGAACGCATATGCTGGTTGCCATCGGGTCAGCACTCTTCGTCCTCATTCCCCTACAAATCGGGACATCAACCGCAGATTTAACTCGGGTATTGCAGGGCTTGATCGCCGGCGTGGGGTTTCTTGGGGCCGGAACCATAATTTTGGGAACCAAACAGGTGGAGACTCAGGGGTTGACCACGGCGGCAGGCATATGGGTAACAGCAGCCATCGGCATGGCTGCAGGAATGGGGCGGGAATCGACCGCCGTCCTGAGCACTCTTGTATCCCTATTTGTCCTTTCTGTAGTTCCTTGGATCCACCGAGCTAAAAAAGAAAACAAAGATTGACGTGAGGGAACAAAACGAATTTGTCCGCTCACCCCTGCGCCCGAGCGCGGCTGCGCAAAAGCGCGCAGCCGCTTAGCTCTACGTTCGAAACAAGCACATGAAAAGAGGAGATGGCGATGAGATTGAAGACAGAAGATGGTGGATGGAGTCCTTATCTCGCAGGAGCATTGGTAGGGGTGTTGGCAATCATTTCTGTTTATGCAACTACTCAATGGATGGGAAAAACTCATTACCTTGGGGCGTCAACGACCTTTGTGCGTGCTGCGGGACTGCTTGAACGGACAGTCTTTCCGGATCGAGTCGCTGCCAACGAATACTTCACCAAGGAAAAAGTACGGGTGGATTGGCAGTTCATGCTCGTTCTCGGGATCTTTTTCGGAGCGTTGATCGCATCCACAACCGATAAGAGCTTCAAACTGGAAAGTGTCCCGCCGACTTGGGAAGAACGGTTTGGCCCATCGATAGGGAAACGAGGTGCAGCCGCCTTCTTCGGAGGGATCGTTGCCATGCTCGGCGCCCGCATGGCAGATGGTTGTCCTAGCGGACACGGTCTCAGCGGCATGATGCAGTTGTCGGTCAGCTCTTTTATTGCACTGGTCATGTTCTTCGGAACCGGTGTTATTGTTGCCGGATTTGTCTACAGGAGGAGAGCATCATGAGCTTCGATCAGATACTTGGGTTGATTACAGGGATATTGTTCGGGTTTCTCCTGCAAAAGGGCCGCGTCCTGCGCTTTGATAAGCAGGTCGGCGCCATGCTTTTGCAGGACATGACGATCTTAAAATTCATGCTGTCAGCTATCCTGGTCGGCATGGTTGGAATTCAGCTTCTTGCCAGTTTCGGTATCATTGCCTTGAGCCACAAGGCCATGAACATTGGAGCCGTCTTGGCTGGAGGCGCCCTTTTCGGCTGCGGCTGGGCGGTGATGGGGTTCTGTCCGGGCACTTCTATAGGGGCTCTTGGCGAAGGGCGCTGGCATGCGGTCTTCGCCATTGCTGGCATGGTTGTGGGGGCAGCTGTCTACGCGGAGCTCTACCCTATTTTCAAATCCACGGTTTTAGCATGGAAGGACTTTGGAAAAATCGGGGTGGTCGAAGTCTTGGGTATTTCTCCTTGGCTTATCATTCCTGTCTTCTTCACAGGAATTATATGGCTGTTTGTTTGGTTTGAGCGCAAAAATTTATAAAAGGTCACCTCTGGGGGCCACACCTCTTGCACACTCTTGGGGGTCACACTCTTGGGGATCAGGTCTTGAATATTGAATTGTTCAGGAGCAGAAAAACAGGGGGAAAGGGGCCCGACGTGATTCAAAATTCAAGACCTGACCCTGGCACCCCTACTGGCACCCCTATAACAATAATAACTTGTGGGACTTACAAAGGAGTCGCATATGGCACTAGACGCCAAAACGATCGCACTTGAAGCAGCAAAAATCGCCCTAAACCCTACAGGATATTTGCTCGGTCAAATAGTGGAGGCTACTTCAAAGAACGTTTCGAAAGCTGAAACCCTTTCTGACAAAGAACTCGCTGTTCTGAAACTGGAGTCTGAGAGACAGGAGCTGCAAATGCGAATGGCCGAGGCTCAAGCGCGAGTGGCTCAAGAAGTCGCTATCGCGCGACGAATTGAGACTGCTGAGGAAGTTGAGATGGAGGAGTTCTACGACTACAGCGGTGAGGGTCACATTGGTGCAAAGACTGACAGCGAATCAATGTCACTGGGTGCTGGTGGGACTGGCCGCCGTATCAGCAAGCGTGTTTATCGTTTTCGTGGCAATACAGAGCTAACCGTTGGGGTGGTCGGCGATGGCACAACCAATCATTCCACCTGATGTGCCACTAAAAGCACATCAGGCCAATGATTTCTAGGAGTCTGTCGGATTTAGAATTCGACACATAATCAAACAACTGACTTATCGTTATTTTGTACTACTCTGAGGATCACACTTTTTTGGGGTCAGGTCTTGAATATTAAATTGTTCAGGAGCAGAAAACAGGGGGAAAGGGGTCCGCCCCTTTTTCTCCACCGATTACCATCACCTCCAACAACGCTCCGACGTGATTCAAAATTCAAGATCTGACCCTGACAACCCACACTCATCACAAAGGAAGGGAGAACCGACTCTTCCGCCTGGAGAAACCGCATGGAAAGCATAGGGACTTTTCTCAATTCCCAACCGTTCATCGCCCTATTTCTGGTCATTGGCCTCGGCTACGCCGTTGGTCAGATTAAAATCGGCGGGTTGTCGCTGGGCATTGGCGCCGTGCTCTTTGTCGGGCTCGGCGTCGGCGCAATCGCGCCCAAGGCCGCGCCCCCCGGCCTGCTGGGCACGGTTGGTCTGGTGCTCTTTCTTTATGGCATCGGCATTCAATACGGCCGGGATTTCTTCAAAGGGTTGATGAGCCCGCTGGGGATCAAGGCCAACCTCCTGGCGGCATTTGCCGTGCTTGCGGGTTGCGCGGCGGCAATCGCCATGGCTCGATTTATGGGGTTTGGGCCCGACTTTGTCGCCGGCATGTTCGCCGGATCGTTAACCAGCACCGCCACCCTCCAGGCGGCGTTGGAAGCTTCCGGCAGTAAGAATCCGGCGGTCGGCTATGCTATCGCCTATCCGTTCGGAGTGTTCGGTCCCATTCTCTGCTTTTACCTGGCCAAGCTGCTGTTCCGGCCAAAAATCGAAGTGCCGCCCCCCAGCCGTCTGGTTGTTGCCGAGGCCAGGGTCGGTGATCGGGGGCTTGCCGGCAAGACCGTCGCCGAGTTGCTCGCCCTGGCGCCGGAAGGCGTTGATCTCCTCATGGTGCGGCGAAACGGCATGAACATGCTTCCGGAACCAGCCCTGGAGCTGGAGGCCGACGACCTGCTCTCGGTTGTCGGTTTCCCCGAAGTCCTGGCGCAACTCCAGGCAGAAGAAGCGGGAGAAGGGAGGGATGATCGCCGCCATCTCGACTACATGCGCGTGTTCGTCTCCAAACCTAGCTTTATCGGCCTGCGAATTGCCGATTTGCCTCTGCGCGAAGACCTGTCGGCCAAGATTGTCCAGGTGCGGCGTGGCGACATCGATATGCTCCCCAAACCGGATCTGCGGATTGAATACGGCGATCAGCTGGGCGTGCTGGTCGAATCGGCGCATCGCGCCAAAGTCAGCCGATTTTTTGGGGATTCGATCAAAGCGGAGACGGAATTCAGTTTTGTTTCCCTGGCGCTTGGGCTGGTGGCGGGCGGACTGATCGGGCTGATCCCCATTCCAATCCCGGGCATCGGCAGCGTCAAGCTGGGCTCCGCCGGAGGGCCGCTGGTCATGTCTCTGGCGCTCGGCTATATCGGCAGCCTTGGCCCGTTCAACTGGCGGATGCCGGTGGTGGCCAACATCGTGCTGCGCAATCTTGGCCTGACCATCTTTCTCGCCGGAGTCGGCATGTCCTCCGGGGCGCCGTTCGTCCAGAATATCGGCGGCGCTGGCCTCAACATGCTGTTCGCCGGCATGGTCGTCCTGCTGACGGTTATCCTGATGGTGCTGCTGCTTGGTTATTACGTGCTGGGGATGAGCTTTGACGACGTGCTTGGCGTTGCCAGCGGCGCCACCGGCAACCCGGCGATACTCGCCTATGCCAATCAACTGGCGCCGACCGGCAAATCCGACATCGGCTATGCGATGATCTTTCCCGGCGTGGGAACCGTGTTAAAGATCATCATCGTCCAGGTGATGCTGGCCATGTCCAGTGCCGCCGTCCCCATGCCGTAATCCGCCACCGCTGACCGGCGGTTGCCGAGGCCGACGAGGGAAGACAAAAATGTACACATGGCAGGCGGCCGGGTTGCAATGCGTCGCGCTCTTTCCGCAAAGAACACCCTGCCCCATTTTTTGTTCCATTCGCCTGTGCCGGATTGAGGTGGAAAATTTCTCTGGAAATAGCCCGTTGTCAGTCTATCAGGATGTTCACGCCGCAGTGCTTTCAAAAAGCATCACGGCGATGCTGGTCGCCGACTCGGGATAAAGTGGTCCATCACAGCCGGAGCACGGTTGCAGAGATTGAACGAATACCTGGGTGAGAAAAATAATGAAAAGAGCAGATCAAGAACCGCCGGTCGAGGGAAAAGCATCTGTTGAAGCTCGAGAGCCCGTCCGAGGGCCGAGAGGCAGATATCTTTTACTCCCTCTTTTGATGGTTGGCGGCCTGGTTTTGAATATTTTCGCGCCGCGCCTTTTCATGGGCTTTAATTACCTTTTGGGCAGCATTGCCGTTCTTCTGGTGGTGCGCCTTTACGGCACCGGCTGGGGGACGCTTTCTGGGCTGATTGCAGGGAGCTGGACCTATGTACTGTTCGGGCACCCCTACGCAATGGTTTGGCTAACGGCGGAACCACTCTTCATAGGGCTTTGCTTAAAGTTTACCCCTGTCCGCAATCTGGTCCTGCTCAACACCCTGTATTGGCCGGTTGCCGGTATTCCGCTGCTCTGGTTTTTCTTCACATTTATCATGAAGTTGCCGATGGTCGGCACATTGCCCGCAGCTCTCATGTTTTGGGTGATCGGGATTACGAACTCGCTCATATCCACCATAATCCTGCAATATACGCCTCTCTCCAGATTTTCCGGTTCTGAATCTGAATATCCTGTTGTCACCATGCAAAAGGCGATCTTCTCCATCATGATGTCGCTGGTTGTCTTTCCGGCTCTTCTGGCCATGGTGATTAACGGCAGGGCGATTATGAAACGCCATGAAGACAACATCATCGACCGCTTGCTGGAAATATCGGACATATACCGGCAGAACATTCACCTGCTGCTGGATTGGCCTCTGCAGCTGCTTAGGCAGCAGGGTGTTGGAGCCTTGTCGGAACCGCTGCTGGCAAGCAGCGGTGTAACTGGCTTATGGGCTTTCGATCAAACTTCAGGCGTCACCAGGCGTTACAGCGCATCCGACGCCCCTACCGAATTGCCTCAACGATTTTCAGAAGCTACAAACACCAACTGGGCGGGTCTAGTCGATGATGCCATTTTCCTGTATCGCCCGCATGATGGCGGAGTATGTCGTTTGAGTTTGAAGTATGTGAGAGAGCATCTTGAAATACAGCACCAGGGTAAATCGCATATTCGGGCGACTCTGCTCGACCCCGAGGACAAGGTGATTTTCTCTGGCAATCCAGAGGGCATAGGAGGAAACAAAGGCGACCTTGAAGCAAGACCAGCCCGCGATGGAGTGGTGCATGTGCTTCCGCCGATGCCCTCCTATGTAACCTTATGGCGGCGGGTACAGCAATCCTGGTATCGCTATGAATCGCTACCGGACGAGCTGTTCGGCTGGCGTTGGGTGGTGGAGATCCCATTCGCCCCATACCAAACGATACTGTTGCAACAGCAGACACAATCGCTGTCCTATCTTCTTCTCTTTTGCCTTGTGGCGCTGGCGGCGTCATTACTCATCAGCAAGATATTCAGTAGGTCTATCCTGCAACTCGCCAATATCACCACCGGTTTGGCAGAAACGGTTGCGGCGGACAAGCCGATCGACTGGCCCAAGACCAGACTAGGGGAGGTGAAGACCCTCAATGAAAACTTTAGGGAAGTTGCCGATTCACTGCGGAAAAAGTTTCGGGAATTGAAGCAATCCTACGAATGTATGGAGGAAAATATAGTCTCGCGGACGATTGAGCTAAAGGCGGCCAAAGAGCAGGCGGAACGAGTACACCGTTTGATGCCCAGCGCACTTTTCGCCGTTGATCTGGAACGTCGTGTCATCATCTGGAACAGAAAGGCTGAGCAGCTGACAGGGTATTTGGCACGCGAGGTGCTCGGAAAAGAGTGCCTGTTGTTCAGCGGCGGAAATTGCTGCTCCTCCTGCAGGTTGAGGGATGCAGGGGAGATACCGGCTGAGGGGATAACATGCACGATTATCCGCAAAGACGGCACTGAAATGACTGCCTCTAAAAACATCGACTACTTGGTGGACGGTCTGGGGAACATCATTGGCGCAATTGAGAGCTTTGAAGACATTACCGAAAAAATGAGGCTTGAAGACCAAGTTCGCCAGGCACAAAAGATGGAAGCCATTGGCACATTGGCTGGTGGTATTGCACACGATTTTAATAACATTCTCGGCGCCATTCTTGGTTATGCTGAAATGGCCAAGGAAGATAGCGCGCCAGGATCAAAAGCCTCAAGAGAATTGGATAGAGTGCTAGAAGCAGGAAATCGTGCAGCGGGTCTCGTCAAACAGATTCTCGCGTTTAGTCGTCAAACATCCACTGAACCAGTTCCCTTAAATCCAGCACATATCATTAAAGAAGCAATCAAGTTGCTTCGCCCCAGTTTACCCTCGACTATCACTATTACCCAACAACTTGCACCATCCCTGCACACCATTATTGCCGATCCAACGCAGATCCATCAGATTGTGATGAACCTGTGTACCAACGCGTTTCATGCCATGGAGCATACGGGTGGTATTCTGAGCATCTCTCTTGAGAATCGAGAATTGGCTGCTCAAGATATTCAGCCATATCCAGACGCCAAGCCCGGAAAATTTGTCGTCCTTTCTATTAGCGATACAGGACCGGGTATCCCTACTGGAATCCGCGACAGGATTTTTGATCCCTACTTTACCACGAAAGAAGTCGGCAAGGGCACCGGTATGGGACTGGCCATTGTCCATGGCATAGTTTCATCTCTGGGCGGGTTTGTCACGTGCGAAAGTGCTCTTGGTCAGGGAACGGTTTTCCGCGCCTATTTCCCTGCAACCCTCTCAAATGTCGCGCCCTTGACAGTGTCCTCTAACGCCATTCCATCGGGAAAAGAGCGTGTTCTCTATGTAGACGATGAGGAGACGTTAGTTGAATTGGGTAAAACGATGCTCGAACGGCTTGGGTACCATGTCACGCTTTGTACAGATAGCATAACAGCTTTATCTCTATTTCAGGAGCATCCTGATGAATATGACATTCTGGTGACTGACCAAACCATGCCGAAAATGACAGGGTTTGAACTTGCTCGTAATGCCTTGCAAATTAAACCAAATTTACCAATCATTCTCTGCACGGGTTATAGCAATCTCGTCGATGAAGAGGCAGCCATACAAGCCGGTATTAGGGGATTCATTATGAAACCTCTCACCCAAAAAGGGCTGGCAGAATTGCTTGCAAAGGTAAAGAACGAAACCAGTCCACCGGATCAATTTGTAAAAACTTGATCGCATAGTATGCATTTACGACATGGTTACTTCACTGCTTTTATGGTTACTTCACTGCTTTTCTCGGTAAAAATTGGTCGTTAATTTGTCCGTCCTCGTTTATAAACCTGATGCAATCTTGCCTGCGGCCAGTTGTACTTTGTGCAGCCGCCAGCGGGCACGATTGAGCGGTCGGAACCCTGCGGTTTCCGCGCCATCGAACCCCTCACAGAATCATCTTCCATATTGCCCATGGCTCCGAATGTGACAACCAGTAATCAACGCCGCCCTGTCGACGCCGCCGGCCCGTGGGGTTCGGCCGGGCGCTGCCGGCCCAGGGTGGTGGCCTGTCCCGACTGCGACCTGCTGAACCGCTTTCCGGAGGAGTATCGATCTACGCTGCTTTGCGCGCGCTGCGGAGCGGTGTTGTACAGGCGGCGTCCGAACAGCATTGACCGTTCGCTGGCGCTGACCTTTGCCGCGCTCGTCCTGTTTCTCCTTTCCAACAGTTTTCCCTTTCTCGCCATGAAAAGCGGCGGCTTCATCCAGGAAACCACGTTGTTGACCGGCATTCGCGAATTGTGGAAACAAGGATTGCAAGGGCTGTCGCTGCTGGTCTTGCTCACCTGCGTGCTGGTGCCGCTGGCGCAAATGCTCGGTTTGCTCTACATTCTGGCCCCGTTGAAGTGGGGCCGTCGTCCGGCGGTCGGCGCCGCCCGCGTTTTCCGTCTGGTCCAGGAAGTGGCGCCCTGGGGCATGATGGAGGTTTTTATGATGGGCATCCTGGTGGCCCTGGTCAAACTGGGCCACATGGCGACCATCGTTCCCGGCGTGTCGGTCTATTCCTTCGGGGCCTTGATCTTCGTCATGGCCGCCGCCTTTTCCTGCCTTGATCCCCACCTGCTGTGGGACCGCCTGGATCTGCGCCAATGAAGCAAGACGCCGCCACCGCCCGGCAACTCGGGCTGGTCAACTGTCACGACTGCCGTCTGCTGGTCGAAACGCCGCAGCATGCCCCCGGCCGCTGCCCGCGTTGCGGCGCCCATCTCCACCTGCGCAAACCCAACAGCCTGGCGCGCACCTGGGCGCTGGTGTGCGCGGCGGTTATTTTCATTATCCCGGCCAATCTTCTGCCCATGACCATCACCACGACCCTGGGGGCCAAGCAGGCCGACACCATCCTCAGCGGCGTGATCTATTTCATGCAGAGCGGGTCCTGGGAGATTGCCATGGTGATTTTTATCGCCAGCGTCTTTGTGCCGTTTGCCAAGCTGAGCATCCTGATTGTGCTGCTGCTCAGCGTGCAATTTCGTTCCGCCTGGAGACCCAAGGATCGAACCACCCTGTACCGTTTGACCGAGTTGGTTGGCCGCTGGTCGATGGTCGACATCTACGTTGTGACCATCCTGGTGGCCCTGGTCAAACTCGGCGCCGTTGCCGCGATTGAAGCCGGGCCGGCCGCCGTCTATTTCGCGGCGGTGGTCGTTGTTACCATGTTTGCTGCTGAAAGTTTCGACCCGCGTCTTATTTGGGACGTGATTGAGGAGGATGTATGACCGACCGCTCACAAGCCGAGCACCATGCCGCAACCGCCAAAATTCAAGCCAGAAGAGGCTTTTCCATTGTCTGGATTGTGCCGATTGTGGCGCTGGTGATTGGCGGCTGGCTGGCCTTCAAGGCCATCAGCGAAAAAGGCCCGACCATTGCCATCACCTTTTCCAGCGCCGAAGGGCTGGAGGCCGGCAAGACCAAAATCAAATTCAAGGATGTTGAGATCGGCCAGGTCGAAACCATTGCCTTGAGCGACGACGCCTCCCACGTGCGGGTTTCCGCCAAAATGATCAAGGGCAGCGAGCCGTATCTGACCGACCAAACCAAGTTCTGGGTGGTTCGGCCCCGGATCAACGGCGGCTCGGTTTCCGGCCTGGGCACGATGTTTTCAGGCGCCTACATTGGCATCGACGGCAGCAAAAAGGGCAACCCCGCCCTTGCCTTCACCGGATTGGAGACCCCGCCGGTGGTGACCGTCGGCCAACCGGGACGACATTTTACCCTCCATGCCGAAACCCTGGGCTCGTTGGATGTCGGGGCGCCGGTGTACTATCGGCAAATCCAGGTGGGCCAGGTGGTAAGTTACGGCTTTGACCAGGACGGCAAGGCGGTGGACGTCAAGATTTTCATCGAGGCCCCGCATCACACCCGGATTACCGAAAACACCCGTTTCTGGAACGCCAGCGGCTTTGACGTCAGCCTCAATGCCCAGGGACTCAAGGTCGACACCCAGTCGATGATCTCCATTGTCAGCGGCGGCATTGCCTTCGACGTGGCCAAAGAAGGCCTGCCGGGAGAGGTAGCCAAGGAAAACGCCACCTTCTTCCTCTACGCCGACCGCAACGCCACCCAGGAAAAAAAATACACGGTGCGCAACTACTGGATGCTGCTGTTCGACGAATCGGTGCGCGGCCTGAGCATCGGCGCGCCGGTTGAACTGTACGGCATCAAACTGGGCGAGGTTGTCGACCTCAGCCTGGAATTCGACCTCGACAAAAAGAAATTTCAGGTGCCGGTGGTTATTGCGGTGGCACCGGAACGGGTGAGCGCCGCCAAGAGAGAAGCCGCGTTGAAGATGGTCGAAAGCGACCCCGAGGCCTTTATGAAGGTTCTGGTTGAACAGCAAGGCCTCCGGGCGCAGTTGCAAAGCGCCAACCTGCTGACCGGCCAACTCATGGTCAATATGGTCTTCGTCCCGAACGCTCCCAAGGCCACCCTGTCCCGTCATGGCGACTACCGGGTGATCCCGACCACTTCCGGTTCGTTTGAAAAATTGCAGGAAAGTTTGAGCAGAATCATCACCAACATGGAGAAGGTCCCGTTCGACCAGATTGGCGCGGAGCTGCAACAGACGCTCAAGGAGACGCGCAACACCGTGAACGGGTTCGGCGGATTGGCGGGAAAACTCGACCAGGAGACGGTGCCGCAGGTGCAGGCGACGCTCGTGGAACTGCAGAAAACCTTGGTTGAATTGCAACAAAGCGTGGGCAAGGATTCGCCGTTGAATTACAACGCCCGCAAAACCCTGGAAGAACTCAACCAGACGCTCCGCTCGTTTCGCGAACTGGCGGACACCCTGGAACTTCGGCCGCAGTCGGTCATCTTCGGCAAGGAGACGAAAAAAAATGAGTAAGTCGATCCCATCCCTGCGGCGCGCCGCGCTGATTGCTTTGCTGGGCGCAGCCTTGACGGCCTGCACCGGCGCATCTCCCCAAGTCGTCTACTACAGCCTGCTGGAGACGGACGCAGCCACCGCCGCCGCGCCGCGTCACGACCAGCTGGTCCTGAGCGTTGGCCCGATCAACATCCCCGACGTCCTGCAAAAAACGAACATCGCCACCGGCGGGACCGACGGCCGCTACCAGCTCAGCGAATATCATCGCTGGGCGGGCGAGGTTGATCGGGAACTCGCCCGCGCCCTGGTTGAACGGCTCGCCGGCAGGCTTGGGACCGAACAGGTGTATCTGTACCCCGGCGATCAGCGCCTTGAGCCAACCTTTCAAGTCGCGCTGGACGTGCTTGCCATGAACGGCGAACTGGGCCAAGAGGTCACCCTGTCGGTCCGCTGGACCTTGATTGATCCCAAGGGAAAACGCGCGCCGCTTTCCCGACTCAGCCGGTTCAGCAGCCTCCCCGCAGACGCAAGCCATGACGCCTGGGTTAAGGTGCAGCGGCAGAACATAGACCGCCTCAGCGAGGAAATCGCCGCCTTGATCAAGGAGCGCACCCGATCTTAATTGCGCCGACGCTGCAAACGCCGGCCTCATGCCATTGCTCTTTCAAACGTGACGCGCGTCTGTTTGTCGACGCGCATCGCGAGACATCTCGCAACGGCCTGAGATCTCTCCCGTGCGGTCGAGATGACATGCACGCATGACGCTTGGTTGCGGGTTGTTTGGATTGTTTGGATTGGCGTGGGGTGTGAAGGGAACGCGGAAAACGGGACGCTGGAGCGTCCAGGGCTGCATTCCCACGCTGGAGCGTGGGAACGATCATAACCAGAGAACGAGAGCTGGCCGGTGACCGTAGCCTGGATGCAGCCTGCGGAATCCAGGGTTTGCTTTAAAGTGTTCCCGGATTCCGTTGCACTGCATCCAGGCTACGAGGAAGAGTGCACAGCAGGGCTCGTTTGATTGAGCATTGGAATAGTTCCGTTTCTAAATCAAGCGAAGCATGATGCAGCGCAAAACATCGCCGACGAAGGTTTGTCGTTTCGAACGAAGTGAGAAATCTCGGCCCTTCACGAGATTTCTCCTCGCGGTGCTCGCCGAAATGACAAAGCCGCGTGCTTCACTTTTGAGATGGAAATGGAATAAGGCTCAGCGCAGCCGACCAACACCAAGGGCTATCGACATTCGATAGCCCTTGGTGTTTTGGAGCACTGGCAAACTCCGGATTTAGAGAAAGAGGTAGGTTGCCGCCAAGCCGGCCAGCGACATGGTGATGGTGTAGGGCAGGGCCAGCAGCACCATGCGGCCGTAGGAGAGGCGAATCACCGGGGCCAGGGCCGAGGTCAGCAGGAAGAGGAAAGCGGCCTGACCGTTGGGGGTGGCGACGCTGGGGATGTTGGTGCCGGTGTTGATGGCCACCGCCAGTTTATCCAACTGACGCATCAAGGCGCCTGCTTGCTCGGCGGCCGCCTGCGGCAGGCCGGCCAGGACCTCCTTGCGGGCGATGTGCGGATCGGTGAGTTTGTCCATCAGCTGCTCGCCGGTCATGCCGATGCCCGGTATGGCGCCCAGCATGTCGACAAAGTGGGTCTTGGTTTCCGAGATGTAGACCGTGGCCACAAAGACGTTGTCCGAGATGGCGGAAAGCAGGCCGTTGGCGATGTAGTAGGCGGCCAGCTGGGTATGGCCCTGGAGGCTGAGCACGTAGTTGATCACCGGGGCAAAGAGATGCTGGTCGTGGATGACCGCGACGATGGCGAAAAAGACCACCAGCAAAGCGGTGAAGGGCAGCGCCTCCTCAAAGGCCTTGCCGATCTGGTGTTCTTCAACCAGGCCGTTGAAGGCGGTCAAAAAGACGATCACCGAAAGGCCGATCAGGCCCACCGCCGCCAGGTGAAACGCCAGGGCGCCGATCAGCCAGAGGCCGGCAATCGCCTGGACAACCAATTTCATCTTGCCCTGAAAGCCGCGCTTGGCGTCCCTTTGGGTTTCTGTTTCCAGCAGATGGGAGCGAATGTTGCCGGGCAGTTCAAAACCGTAGGTAAACCACCGCTTTTTCTCCACATAGTAACAGGTCCCCAATCCCACCAGCAACACCGGCAGGGAAACCGGCGCGACCTTGATAAAAAAGGTCATGAAGGTCCAGCCCATCTCGCTGCCAATCAGCAGGTTCTGCGGCTCGCCCACCAGGGTGCAGACCCCGCCCAGGGCCGTGCCCACTGCGCCGTGCATCATCAGGTTGCGGAGAAATCCCCGAAACTGCTTGAGTTCCTCCCGCTCGGTTTGCTTGAGCGCCAGATCGCTGCTCAGGTCGTAGACGTCGGCGCTGCTGTCCTTACCGGAAATGTAGCGGTGATAGATGTCGTAAAACCCGTAAGCCACGGCGATGATCACGGCGGTGACGGTCAGGGCGTCAAGGAAGGCGGAGAGAAAGGCGCCGGCAAAGCAGAAGAGCAGGGAAATTTTGTATTTCGACTGCACCTTGACCAGGATGCGGGTGAAGGTGAAGCGGAGAAAATCCTTCATAAAGAAGATGCCGGCCACCATGAAGATCAGCAGCAGGATCACCTCAAAATTGTTCAGCGCCTCATGGTAAACGGTCTCCGGCTTGGTCATGCCGATGACCACCGCCTCGATCGCCAGCAGACCGCCCGCCGGCAGCGGATAACACTTCAAGGCCATGGCCAGGGTGAAAATGAACTGGCCGATCAGCACCCAACCGGCGATGAACGGCCCGTATTTGCTGAGCAAAACAGGGTTGATCACCAAAAACAGCAGGATGGTGAACTTGTACCAGAGGGGCGCGTTGCCGAGGAAATTGCGGGCAAAGGCGTGGGGATAGGATCGGGGCATCGTCTGTTCTCCTGGGTTAAAACAACATGGACGGACCGTTTGGCGGCAAGGCGCAAACAGCCCGCGTGCGTGGATGCGTCGCTGGCGGCCGGGAAAGGCGCGCAGACGACGGATGTACAACAGGGCGCCGGGAAGGCGGTCAACCTCCGGCACGTTTGACCGTGTAGCCGAGCTTTTCCAGGGTTTCCACCAGCTGGTCGCGGTGTTCGCCCTGGATCTCGATCACCCCGTCTTTGACGGCGCCGCCGGCGCCGCACTTCTTTTTCAATTGTCCGGCCAGGTCGCGGAGCTGATCAGCCCCGAGCAACAGGCCGCTGACCGTGGTCACGCCGCTGCCCTTGCGACCTTTGGTCTGCCGCCCCACCCGAACAACGCCGTCGCCCTGCGGGGCCTTGGCAACAGCCTTAACAGCCTTGCAGCCGCAGGAGGCGACCGGTCGGTTGCAGCCGGGACAGATTCTGCCGTGCTCGCTGGAATAGACCAGGCCGGTCGCCCCTTTTTTGTTTGTCGTCTTCATGGCTTCGCTCCGATCAACCCCGTCCCGGCGGCGTTGCTTCGCCCACCGACCAGCGCAGGGTTTGCCCGGCCAGAAACGGTCGCACCGCGCCGCACAGTTCCGGAACCCGCCAAGGCGTGCGCCGCAGTTCCACGTTTTTTTGCGGCGGGGTGATCTGGTAGAACCGGGCGGCGTTGGTCGAGACAAAATCCGCCAGCCGCTCCAAACACTCGGCCTCCTCAAACAGCTGGGCCAGCATCGGCAGGGCCACTGGCGCGGAAAACACCCCGGCGGCGCAACCGCAGCACTCCTTTTTATGGCGGGGATGCGGGGCCGAGTCCGATCCGAAGATCAACCGGGGATGCCCCGCAAACACGGCCTGACGCAGGGCGTCGCGGTCGCGGGGCGTCTTGGCGATGGGCTTGCAAAACAAATCCGGCTGAAGCGGGCCGCCGGCAACGTCGTCCAGGGTGATCAGCAGATGGTGCAGGGTGACGGTGGCGGCGAGGTTTTCATACCTGTCGAGCAAGGCAACCGCCTCGGCGGTGGTGATGTGCTCCATCACAATCCTTAGGCGGGGAAAGGTCTCGGCCAGCCATTGGTAGACGCGCAGAAATTCCCGTTCCCGATCCATCACAAAGCCGTTGGTCTCGCCGTGGACCAGCAGCGGAATGTTCAGCTCTTCGAGCAGGGCCACGGTGGGGCCGATCCGGTCGAAATCGCTGACCCCGGCCTCGCTCTGGGTGGTGATCCCGGCCGGATAGAGCTTGAGCCCGATGATCTCCCCCCTGGCCTCGACCAGCTCCTCTCGACTGTATTCGCGGAAGAACAGGGTCATGTAGGGATGGAAAGACGCGGCGCCGCAGGCCCGGAGGATGGCGGCACGGTAGTCGCGCAGCCGCGCCAGGGTGTCCACCGGCTGGATCAGATTGGGCATGACCACCCCACCGGCAAACTGAGCGGCGCTGAACGGCGCCACCAGGTCGAGCATCTCCTGCTCGCGCAGGTGGAGGTGCATGTCAAGGGGGGCGTCAAGGGTCAGGCGCATGGTCAATTTCCGCTTATTTGGCCCGGCCCGGTTTTTTGGGCGGTAGGACGTCGGTGATGGAGCCTTCGACCATCTCGGCGGCAAAGGCAAAGGTTTCAGCCAGGGTGGGATGGGCGTGCACGGTTTTGCTGATGGCCGCGGCCGTGGCCCCCAGCTCCAGGGCCAGGGCCGCCTCGTGGATCAGCTCGCCGGCGTTGAGGCCGCAGATGCCGGCGCCCAGGATGCGGCCGGTGGCGGCGTCAAACAACGCCTTGCTCACCCCATTGCCGGCGCCGACGCTCAGGGCCCGGCCGCTGGCGCCCCAGGGGAATTTGCCTTTGTTGTAGGCCACGCCCTGTTGTTCCGCCTCTTTTTCGGTCAGCCCCACCCAGGCGATCTCAGGCGAGGTGTAGGCCACGGCCGGAATGGACACGGGGGCAAAGGTCGCGTCACGGCCGGCAATCACCTCAGCGGCAACCTTGCCCTGATGGGTGGCCTTGTGGGCCAGCATCGGCTCGCCCACCACGTCGCCGACGGCGTAGATGTGGGGAATCGCGGTCTGCTGGCGTTGGTTGACCGGAATAAAGCCGCGCGCGTCCAGCGAGAGGCCGATGGTCTCCAGACCCAAACCCTGGGTGTTGGGGCGTCGCCCGACCGCCACCAGCACCGCGTCAAAGGTCTCGGTGGTCGCGGTTTTGCCCTCAAGCGCCACCTCAATCCCGGCGGGTTGGGCGATGACCGCCGCCACCCTGGTTTCGGTGCAGATCCGGAAGCGCTTCTTCAACTTCAAAAACAACGGCTGCACCAAGTCGCGGTCCGCCGGCGGGATGATCTGGCTCTGCAGCTCGACGATGGTGATTGCAGCGCCCAGCGCGCCGTAGATCTGGGCCATCTCCAGGCCAATGACGCCGCCGCCGACGATCAGCAGCCGCTCGGGCACGCAGGTCAGGGCCAGGGCGTCGGTGGAGTCCCAGATGCGGGGATCGTCCGGACATCCGGGCAGCACAAAGGGATGCGAGCCGGAGGCAATGACCGCGTCGGCGCAATGCACCCGTGTTTCGCCCTCCTTGCCGTCCACGCGCAGGGTCTGCCGATCAACAAAGGTTCCACGGCCGATCAGCCGGGTGATCTTGCGGGCCTTGCACAGTCCGTCCAGGCCGTTGGTCAGCTGGCTGACGATCTTGGCCTTGTGGCTGCGCAGGGCATCCAGGTCAATCTTCGGGGCGCCGAAACAGACCCCGTATTCGGCGGCCGCCTGCGCCTCTTCAATCACCGCAGAGGCGTGCAACAGGGTTTTGGAGGGAATGCAGCCCACGTTCAGGCAGGTCCCGCCCAGGCGGCCGCCCTGCTCGATCAGGCAGACCGAAAGGCCCAGGTCGGCGGCGCGGAAAGCGGCCGCGTATCCGCCCGGCCCGCCGCCCAACACGGCCAGATCAAGGTGTAGTTCATGCGCCATGGAAAACTCCTTTAGAAAAAAATGAGGGCCAGTATACCAGCATTGGCCGCGCATGCTCAAGCAATAGCCACAAAAACCGAACCAATCAGCCAGCGGCGCCAGCATCCCGCCGCTCCGGATCGACAAAAACGTCGCACTCGCAACCGTATTGAACAACACGCAACAACCAGCCGTCCGCAGGCGGCGCGGGCCGTCCAGACTGCGACGGTTAACCGAAGAGCAACCCACTGAAAACAAGCAATAAATTTAAACATCCCGTTCCTGGCGCGACGCTTGCTTTATCCAGGGTCAAGGGAACTGTCTTTCCCCGTTCTCAACGGAGGGCGCGACAGGAGACGCAACAGATGCAAGCAACTTGGGAAAAAATTTTGGAATACGCCTCCATGCCGGTGCATGGCACCTTATCGCGCAAACTGCGTAACGGCATGGCGTTACAGATCAATGAAGGCAGACAGTTTGAAAACGCCGTGCTGTTTCTCGGCGAGGGGTTTATCCGCATCACCGAAGAAGCGGACGGCAAGATGATCAACAGCTATTACGATTGGAGCGGCGTTCAGTCGATCCGAACCTACAGTCCCAAAGAGGGATCAGGCAAATAATCATTCACACGCGTCCTCCGGAAACGAGAAGCGGTCCAGACGGCCACGGGCATCGGCGGTTCCCTTGACCTTGCTCTCGTCGACGCGGCGCGCCAAACAAGGAGCAGGACGATGGGACTCCCGTACAGACCGCTGGGCGCGGTCAAGCAACTCTTGGAACAGATTGGCCTTGAAGTGACCTACGCCTACGACGACCTAGTGTTTTTGATGCACAACCCGGTGCTGCTGCAGTTTGGCGAGGTGGGGGAAATGCTCTTTTTCCACGTCAACGTCGAGACCGGCGACGACGAGGCGCAGCATCTCTTTGCCGCCATCCAGACGGCCGCCGCCGGCCAGGGCATCACCCTGCTGCAACGGGGCAAGTATCGGCTGTCGGCGGGCGAGGATGAAAACATGTCGCTCGAATTTCTCGATGACGCCGCCCTGCAATAGCCGCCACCGAGGAGCATGAAACCATGGACCTGCTGGCCTGCCCGAAATGCGGCTCGGAACTGTTCGTCTCCACCCGCCAGGGCGAACGGATCGTTTTTCAGATGAATGCGGAGCGCAACCCGGTGATTGCCCAGCCAGACAGGATTGCGGCGGACGCGGCCCCGATCAATCCGGACCGCCTGTGTTGCGGGGCCTGCGCCTGGCAGGGGGCGGCGCAGGAATTGGTGGAATCGCGGATGTAACGAGCGCGCCTTCCCGTTTCCCCCTGCAAACACTCCCCTTCACGCCCTGCCCCGCCCAGTCTACTGCAGCTTCTTCTCCACGCTCTGCACCTTGTCGGCCATGGTCTGTTCACGGTCGGTGCGGGTGCCAAGCTTGATGGTGGTGGTGATGCGCGGCGCGCCCATCTCGTGCACCCGTTCGTGGCAGCGCTTGACCGCCGCCATCACCGCGTCCCACTCGCCCTCGATGTTGGTGCCGTAGGCGTGCAGCTGGTGTTTCAGCCCGGTTTCCTGCAGCACCCGGTGGCATTCGGCCACATACTGGGAAACGGAAACGCCCACGCCCAGCGGCACAAGACATAAATCAAGAATCACCTGCATACCTTCCTCCACGTTTTCGGGGGTTCCCCGAATGTTCATCCTGCGATCACCGTAACCGGGAAATCCGCCGGTTCGCACCCACCCCGGACATTTCCCTTTGCCTCTTTTGTCGTTTTTCCACTATGCTACAGAGAATCATTGAAAACAACCTGAAATCCGCTCCGGAGCCTGCCATGCGCATTCTCGTTCTTGAAGATTCCAAACCCACCCAACACCTGCTGCGCACCCGTCTGGAAAAGGAAGGGTTTATCGTCGACACCGCCGACAACGGCCACCAGGGGTTCCAGCGGGCCACCTCGAGCGCCTACGACGTCATCCTCAGCGACATCCAAATGCCGCACTGGGACGGGTTCAAGTTCATCGAAGCCATCCAGGTGGTCAGCCCGCATCTGCCTATCCTGATCATCACCTCCACCCCCGACGACGCCAAGATGCTGGAGCGGCTAGGCGAGGCCCCCAACGTGCTGGGGGTGATCGCCAAGCCCTTTGATTTCGACGACCTGTTCAAACGGCTGGCCAGCATTCCCCGGCTGGAACACACCAGCGTCAACAAAAAGGCCAAGATCGTCTGCACCATCGGCCCGGCCAGCAACACCCCGGAGATGCTGGGCAAGATGATTCTCGCCGGCATGGACGTGGCCCGGCTCAATTTCTCGCACGGGACCTACGAGGCCCACGAGGCCACCCTGCTTGCGGTGCGCGAGGCGGAAAAGGCCTGGGAGAAGCCGATTGCCGTGCTTCAGGACCTGTGCGGCCCCAAAATCCGCACCGGCTTGATGCAGGACGGGGCCATTCGCCTGCTCACCGGCGAGGTGCTGGTGATTCAGGCGGAACCGATTGAAGGCACGGTGGACCGGATCTCGACCATCACCCCGATTATTCTGGCCGATCTGCGCGTGGGCGATCCGGTGCTGCTCGACGACGGGTTGCTGGAGTTGCGGGTGCTCAAGGAGGGAACGGACGAGGTGCACTGCGAGGTGATTGTCGGCGGCATGCTGAAATCGAGCAAGGGCATCAATCTGCCCTCCACCGCCCTCTCGTTGCCCAGCGTCACCGAGAAGGACTGGCAGGACCTCGACTGGGGGCTCAACCATTCCATCGATTACGTGGCGCTCTCGTTTGTGCGCAGCGCCGAGGACGTCTGGCGGATCAAGAACTACATCAAGTC
>Ga0209016_1001282_pt1 | contig 20928 bp, 10 predicted proteins | sample EPASupsiteSAE305_FD_187265 | JGI IMG/M metagenome (GOLD analysis project Ga0209016, IMG submission 187265) | Bioremediated contaminated groundwater microbial communities from EPA Superfund site, New Mexico - SAE3-05 (SPAdes) (version 2) | ecosystem: Environmental > Aquatic > Deep subsurface >...
TCAAGGGTGAGAGCATCTTTAAACCCTGGCTTGAGACGGTGGCAGAGGATGCCTACAAACGTCTGATCGCAACCTCCATTGAAGTTGAACTGCGCCTGCAGGCCAAGGATCTGGCTGATGAGGCTGCCATTGCCATTTTTGCCAAGAACCTGAAGAACCTGCTGCTGGCGCCACCTGCCGGAGGCAGGCGGGTGCTGGGGATTGATCCTGGTCTGCGCACCGGTTCCAAGCTGGCAGCGGTGGATCAGACCGGCAGGTTTCTGGAGCATGTCACGATCTATCCCCATACCGGCGCTGGCCGGGTGGATCAGGCCAGAGCAGACCTGCTAAGGTTGGTGGGAGCCCATGGGATTGAGATGATCGCCATTGGTAACGGCACTGCCGGACGTGAGATGGAGCTGTTCACCAAAGAGACCCTGGCCAAGGCAGGCAGGCATCTGCCGGTGGTGATGGTCAGTGAGGCTGGGGCCAGTATCTATTCTGCCTCAGAGATCGCCCGTGAGGAGTTCCCTGAGCTGGACCTGACCGTACGGGGGGCGATCTCCATTGCCCGCCGTCTGCAGGACCCGCTGGCAGAGCTGGTCAAGGTTGATCCCAAGAGTATTGGCGTGGGGCAGTATCAGCATGATGTTAATCAGACCATGCTGAAGAAGAGTCTGGATGAGGTGGTTGAATCAGGGGTCAACTACGTGGGGGTGGATCTGAACACCGCTTCCTGGGCGTTGCTTTCCTATGTTGCCGGCGTTGGTCCTGCGTTGGGTAAGGCCATTGCCCGTCACCGTGATGAAAACGGTCCGTTCAGTTCCCGCAAAGGTCTGCTGAAGGTATCCCGTTTTGGTGCCAAGGCCTTTGAGCAGGCTGCCGGATTTCTGCGGATCCGTGGTGGAAAACATCCCCTGGATAACTCTGCCGTCCACCCGGAACGTTACCCGCTGGTGGAACAGATGGCCAAAGATCTGGGAGTCTCTCTTGAAGAGTTGACCAAAACCCCGGGGTTGGCTGAAAAGATTGACCTGAAGCGGTATGTCAGTGATGGGGTGGGGCTGCCGACCCTGCGGGATATCCTGGAAGAGCTGAAAAAGCCGGGCCGCGACCCGCGTCAGCAGTTCCAGACCGCTGACTTCAGGGATGATATCCGCGAGATCAGTGATCTGCAGGAAGGGATGATCCTGCAGGGGGTGGTGACCAACGTGACCGCCTTTGGCGCCTTTGTGGATATCGGGGTGCATCAGGATGGTCTGGTGCATGTCAGCCATCTGGCCAACCGCTTTATCAAAGATCCCAATGATGCAGTGCAGGTGGGGCAGGTGGTGAAGGTCAAGGTACTGTCAGCTGATCCGCAGCGCAAGCGGATCGCTCTGTCCATTAAAGAGGCTGAGCCCGGCGGGGCTGCGGTGCGTAAACCGGCACCCCCAGCTGCCCAGCCCAGGCAGGAACAGAAGCTAACCTCAGGCGGCCTTGACCTGAGCGCCATGGAAAAGGCCGGGTTCAGGGTGCGGCGATAAACTACAATGACGTACATGCTGTATAAAGGGGGCTTTATGGCCCCCTTTCGATTTATGTAACATGCTGATAAATTAATCTTTAATTGCAAATATCTGTAAAGTGTGCGGGAAATTTGCTATAGAAGTTTGCATCTTATGAAGTGTCTGTCTCATTCAAATACATTCAGATGGCGATTGTTTACGGAGGGATAGTGATGAAGCGATGGTTTCTGGCAGTGTGGGTGATGTTCGTTCTTGCTTTGGTTGTTGGGTCCGGTTCTCCTGTGACAGCAGAGACCCTTACCATCAACATCGTCGGTAATGGCAGCGGTACCGTAACTGCAGTTGGTATGGAAAACAGTTGCTCCAGCGGAACCTGCACCATGGTCTTTGAGGTGGATACACCAGTGGTCCTGACTGCTACAGTAACCAACGGTTCAGTGTTTGGCGGATGGTCAGGAGCCTGCAGCGGCAAAAATATACACTGCGATGTACCTATGGACAGTGCCAAAACAGTTACTGCCACCTTTGAAGGGATTCCGCCAGTGACGAATGTTACCCCCTGGATGGGAACCTATCCGTCAGGCCAGCAGGTATTGCTCAGTTGTACCGACGGTTCAGGTTGTACCGGAACCAGTTACTGTTTTGGCGCTGATTGTACCCCTGCTACTCCTTACAACGGTCCGATTACCTTGACTGACAGTCAGGTGCTGCGCTTTCGTTCCACTGATAATCAGAATGCAGTAGAGCCTATCCGTACTCATCGCTACACCGTGGACAGTTCATTAGCCTACCGCTTTGACGGGGTTTGGCCCCAGCCGCTCCAGCCATGGTATTTTTACTATCCTGAGAAGGTTGCCCTGGATGCGGATAACAATCTCTATGTGGCCGACACCCAAAAAAACCGTATCCTTAAATTTGATTACCGCGGTAATTATATTACCCAATGGGACGGCAAAGACAGCACTTACGCTCAACTCAATTACCCCCGCGGTATTGCGGTTGACAGCAACGGTCATGTTTATGTAGCCGACGCGAGTAATCACCGTATCAGAAAATTTGATGCCAACGGCAATCATCTACTGATGTTTGGGACATATGGGTCAGAAGACGGGCAGTTTAAATTTCCTCATGGAATAGCGATAGACTGTAGTGGAAATGTTTATGTTACCGATAGGGACAACCATCGTATCCAGAAGTTTAATGCCAATGGTGGCTTTCTGGGAACGTTTGGTGAATATGGTACCGGTAACGGGCAGTTTGCTAGCCCCAGGGGCATCAGTGTCGCCAGCGACGGATCTCTGTATGTTGTTGATACCAGTAATCACCGGATTCAGAAGTTCAGCACCAGCGGCAATGAAGTGTCATACGTTTTGCAATGGGGAAGCGCTGGAACCGGGAATGGCCAGTTTCAATCCCCTGAGCAGCTTGTGATTGCCGGTAGCACGGTGTATGTTGCTGATACCGGTAATCACCGCATTCAAACCTTTACTCTTAGCGGGACCTATGCGGGGAAATGGGGATCCTCCGGACGCGGGGCAGATCAGTATAGTTCTCCAAAGGGGCTTGCTGCGGATAACAACGGCTACCTCTACGTTGCCGATACCTACAATCAACGGATTAAGAAGGTGACCACCATGGGTACCTCTCCCACTCTATGGGGGGTGTACAGCAATGATACCGGGAAGTTTGCAACCCCCAGTGGGGTTGCCAGAGACAGTAGTGGCAATCTGTATGTTGCCGATACCTATAACCATCGTATCCAGAAAATGAATAGTAACGGTTTTTTTGTAGAAACATTCGGAAGTTTTGGTACGGGTGACGGACAGTTTAATGCCCCCAGAGGCGTTGCCATTGATGCTGCAGGCAATATTTTTATTGCTGATACCGCTAATCACCGGATACAGAAACTGAACAGCAGTGGTACATATGTTACGCAGTGGGGCAGCCAGGGCAGCGACAATGGTCAGTTCAAGTCTCCCTGGGGGGTGGCGGTTGATGCTACTGGTGTGTATGTGGCTGATTATGATAACCACCGTATTCAGAAGTTCAGTAACAGCGGCAGCCATATTTCTACATGGGGGAACAGTGGTAACGGCAACGGCCAGTTTTCTGCTCCTCGTGGAGTTGCAGTAGATAGCAGTAATCATGTTTATGTTGTTGATAGCGGCAACTATCGTATCCAAAAATTCACCAACTCTGGCACCTTTGTGAGAACCTGGGGAACTTCAGGTAGTGGTAATGGCCAATTCTCTTCGCCATATAGTATTTCAGTGGATAGTTATGACTCCGTTTATGTTTCTGACTATAACAATTACAATGTTCAGAAATTCAATGCGGTTGGTACTTTTTTGAGCCGTTGGGGCAGTAAAGGAGACGGTAACGGCCAGTTTTCTTTTTCAGGAGGTATTGCGGTTGACAGTAGCGGTAAGGTCTATATTGCTGACATATACAACAACCGTCTCCAGCGCTTTGCCCCGGTTCTGGTGCCCGGTGCGCCAACCATCGGCACAGCAACTGCCGGTAATGGCCAAGCCACTGTTTCTTTTACAGCTCCTGCAAATAATGGTGGTAATGCCATTACTGCCTATACGGTGACTTCATCCCCTGGAAACATAACCGCAAGTGGAACTGCCAGCCCCATAACCGTTAGCGGGCTTGCCAACGGCACCAGCTATACCTTTACCGTGACGGCAACCAATGCGGCAGGCAGTGGCCCGGCATCGGTATCCTCAAACAGCGTCACACCAAGTCAGCCGGTTGCTACGCTTACTGTTTCTATTGGCGGAAACGGAAGCGTCACCAGCGATCCTGCTGGAATTTCCTGTACTATCGGTGCATCTGCTGGTTGTAGCGCTTCATTTGCGCAGAACAGCAGTGTCCAGTTAACGGCGATTCCTGACAGACTTTCATTGTTTGATCATTGGCTGGGATGCAGTCCAACAACGCAAAAGGTCTGTACAGCAACTGCTGATATGACCAAGACCATTTCGGTTTCATTTTTTACGGCCCCTAAAGCGCAGGTCGGCTCCAGCAATTACAGCAGTTTTGATGATGCCTACGATGGAGCGGGAACTAATGCAGTTGTTAAGCTGCTTGAAGATATCCTGCCGTTTAGCCGTACCATCAATAAGCCGTTGACGTTGCAGGGCGGGTATGTTGCCGGTTTCGATGGCCGCAGCGGTTACACCACCCTTGAAGGCACGCCGTTAATCATCGGCAGCGGCAGTTTGCTGGTGGAACAGATTATCATCAAATAGCTATTTGCAGGTTTTCCTGCTTGAAAACGGCTGTCGGTCCTGTTGGACTGGCAGCCGTTTTGTGCGTTTTAGGGGCACTATAACCGTCTGCTCGTGTCTGATGAGAGCAAATATCTGTTTCGTTGCTATTGAAAAAGAACTGCATTATGCTTTCACCCCATGGTATCCGGTATAGCTAAAATTTCCCGGCCGCATCTGCCTGAAGTGTACCTTCGGGAGCGCCTTTTTGCGCATCTGGACTCTGTTGCGGGAAAACCGCTTGTCTGGTTGACCGCCCCTGGCGGATCAGGCAAGACTACGCTGGTCACCAGCTGGCTTGACAGCCGTAAGCGCCCCTCTCTGTGGTTTCAGGTTGATGAAGGGGATACAGATCTTGCGGCCTTTTTTTACTACCTCGGTGAGGCAGCCAAACCGTTTGCCCCCCGCCAGAAAAAAATCCTTCCGCTTCTAACCCCGGAGTACCTTCAGGGGGTTGCCGTTTTTACCCGGCGCTACTTTGAAAAACTGTTCAGTCTGCTCCCCCCTGCTTCTGTCGTTGTGTTTGATAATTATCAGGATGTCCCGGATGGTTTTGGTTTCCATGAGATGATGGCAAACGCACTGGAATCCATTCCTGCCGGTCGACAAGTTGTTGTTATCAGTCGTAGTGAGCCACCGCCCCAGTTTTCCCGTTTTTTAGCTAACAACCGTCTGCACCTGCTGACCTGGGATGATGTCCGCTTTACCCTGCCGGAGTCCCGTGAATTTCTTTGCGGTTATGGTGGAGAGCCGATTTCTGAAAGCGTCCTGGAGCAGTTTTATGCAAAAAGTGACGGCTGGGCAGCAGGGTTGGTGCTGCTGACGGCGCGGTCCAGATTTGTAAAGAATGCCGCAGCAACCGCCCCCCTTCTGACTCCTCGGGAGGTGTTTGATTATTTTGCCCATGAGATATTCATCAAGACAGATCAGTCAGTGCAGGAAGTGCTGCTGCAAACTGCCTTCCTGCGTAAGGTTGATCCACGGCTTGCAGAGGCGTTAACCGGCATCGGCGCCATTGCTCAGATGCTTGAAACCCTGCGGCGTAACAACTTTTTTACCCAGAAATATGATCAGGACTACCAGTATCATCCCCTGTTCCGTGAGTTTTTGCAGGCCCTTGCCCAGGAGCGGTTTCCGAGGGAGAAAATTGTCGCTATCCGTCATAAGGCGGCTTTGCTTCTGGCAGAGGCAGGTCAGGTTGAAGAGGCTGCCGAGTTGTATCTTGATGCAGAGGACTGGGAAGCGGTAAGCAGTCTGATTGTTGTCAAGGCACCGGATCTGGTGGCCCAGGGCAGAAGAAAGACCCTGGCCGGTTGGATGGAGAAGTTGCCGGAAGGTTATGCGGAGGCAACTCCGTGGCTTTTATACTGGAAAGGGATCAGCCGGATGCACCTTGATCCCTATGATGCGCGTAATTGTATGGCAAGGGCCTTTGACCAGTTTAAGCAGCAGGATGATCTGGTCGGCATGTTGAACGCCTGGGCGATTATTTCAGACTCGATCATGTATGGCTGGGGAGAGCTGCGGGAACCCTGGATCAGGGCCTTTGACGAGATCCTTGCAGCTCACCCGGTCTTCCCAAGCCGTGAGCTTGAGGTGCGCTGTACGGTCAGCATGTTTAATATGCTGATGCTCTGGACCACCCTGCGCGACGATCTTCCGTTCTGGGAGGCCAAGGCATCCGCCATCGCCGCACAGTGTCAGCACCCGTTGTTGTACATGCAGGTTAATCATGCGCTGATGATCTACCACCTCTGGCTGGGCAGCTTCAATAAAGCCGGCACAATACTGCGGGCATTACGCAGGTCGGATAGTGCCCCTGATGATGAACCGTTGGCCCATCTGCTCTGGTATGATTGCCACGCCATGTATGCCTGGGTATTGGCTGACCATGAGGCCTGCTTTGAAGCGGTTCGTAACGGCCTTGCCCTGTCTGAACGGACCGGTGTGCATGTTATGGATCCCTACCTCAACAAATACGGCGTCAGCGCTGCGGTTTCCCTGGGGTACCCCGGTTTTGCCCGTGAGCTGATTGACAAGTACGCCACCCGTCCCCGCCTGAACACCATGACCAGATCGTTTTATTACTATCTTTCATCATTAACCGCCTGGGGTGAAGGGGATGCCCGGCGTGCCATTGAAGATGCACAACAGACCCTTGACTTGCTGAAGGATCTGGATGCCAGGGTTGGTGCCTATTGCACCTACGTACTGCTTGCAGTGGCCTGCTATGATCAGGGGGATCGAAAAGAAGCTGCGTACCATCTGAACAAGAGCCTTGAGAGGTGCATTGAGGGGAGCTATCTCCAGTTTATTACCCTCTTCTTCATGGGACGTGCCGCCCTTGATGCCGGTGATGAACAGGAGGCGGTTCGGCTGCTCAGGATCTCTCTGGCCATTGGCGTCCGCCAGGGATTCATGAACTTTGCCTACTGGCATAACCCCACCATGGCGCAACTGTGTGGCTTTGCACTGGAGCAGGGGATTGAGACCGACTATGTCAGAAAGCTGATTCAGCTTCATCGCATGACACCAGGCGGCAGGGCTCTGGACTGCCCGGACTGGCCCTGGCCGGTCAAGATTCATACCCTGGGACGATTTGAACTATTGATAAACGGCGTGCAGGCCGGAAAACCGGACGCTGCACTGGCATCCAGGCCGCTTCAGCTGCTGAAGGCAGTCATTGCCCTGGGCGGAAGCGACGTCCCGCAGGAACAGCTTGCCGACCTGCTTTGGCCTGATTCAGATGGTGATCAGGCCCGGCGTTCATTTGATACGACACTGCATCGGTTGCGGAAGATGCTGGCGCATGAGCAGGCCCTGACTATCCGCAATGGCAAACTTAATATTGATCCTGCGTTTGTCTGGCTTGATACCCGCGTGTTTGAGTCATATTTCAGACGGCTTTCTCCGGTTACCAAAGACTGCATCAATCCAGACCATGTTCCGCTGTATGAAAGGGCCATCGCACTGTACAAGGGGCATTTTCTGCCTGCTGATAAGACTGAAAGCTGGTCCCTGGATTGCCGGGAGCGTTTACGTGGCCGTTTTGTACGGTTGGTGACTACCGTGGGCAGTTTTTGGGAACAGCACCAAAAGTATGAGCGGGCGCTGGAATGTTATCATCATAGTCTTGAGGTTGATGTTCCTTCAGAAGAGCTGTGCCGTCAGCTCATGAACTGTCTTGTAAAGCTTGACCGGCATGCCGAGGCTCTTGCGGTGTATGAAACCTGCCGTCGCAACCTGCTCAGCTCCCTTGGTGTCGAACCTTCTCCGGCCACCGTTGCGTTGGCAGGTTCTATCCGCACTGCGCTTACCTAATCCTTTCTTCCTGTTTTCCAACTGTTTAGCTGATTACCGCCTTTTGTAAGAACCCTGTAAGAGTCCTGCAGATATGGTACCTCCACATTGGGAGGTGCCAAAAGATGAAATTACCAGAAGCTAATTTAGATCATGCAGTTGAAATTGCCCGGAACACCTATTGGGTCGGTTCCGGCGTCAATTCATTTTTGAACAGAAACAGCTATTTGCGTGTTTATCAGGGGAACGGCGCGGTTGCCAATATGTTGGTGGATCCCGGTCCAACCAGTGATTTTGATGATCTGGTGGCAAAAGTTACGCCGGTATTGGGGAATATCGCCAAGGTCAACCTGATCTACATCAATCATCAGGATCCTGATGTTGTCGGCAATCTCCCGTTTTTGATAAAACTTAATCCACAGGCCACCGTGCTTGCCACGGAAGATACCTGGCGGCTGGTCAGTCTGGCAAACGCCCCTTCCACCACCTTTCGGGCTATTGAACGTTTCAGGGATCTGAAAACCGCCTTCAACACCAACCCTGCCCACCGGATTCAGTTTATTCCCACCCCCTTCTGCCATTTTCGTGGCGCCTGTATGCTCTATGATCTTGAAACCCGCGTACTGTTTACCGGTGATTTCATGGGGGGGATCGCCGCAGTGGGCCTGGAGGCCAACCAGAACAACTGGGCCGGTATCAAGGCGTTTCATCAGCTGTACATGCCCAGCAATGAAGCGATCAGGATGGCAGTACAAAAGATCAGAGCGCTTGATCCTCCGCCGTTAATGCTGGCCCCGCAACATGGCGGCATCATACGTGGAGAGCTGATACCGGAGTTTCTGGATCGGATAGAGCAACTGCAGGTCGGTCTGGATATTATTGTCTCCCTTAATGAACAGTTGCCGCTGCTTATTCAATCCCTGAATGAGATCATAGCCGTCTTCAAAGAGCTGTGTGGTGAAGAGGTTGCAGAGCAGGCCCTGGGCTATTTCCATCCTGACGGCAGCTACCCGGCCCTGTTCAGCATGACTCAGAGTGGCGTTGTTACCGATATCAAAGGTGAGCCGATTGAAGTAGTTGAGTCGCTGCTGCGGGTGTTTTTCAGGCTGATAAGCGACGCACAGCAGAATGCCCTGAAAGCACGGATCGTCAGGGTTCTGCTGGAGCATAACCTGCCGCCCTTTGATCTGCTGCTGGCCCAGGAATCCTGTGAACCGGCCCCGTTGTTAAATTGAAGATAGTCTGTATACGATTTAAAGAATTTAATAATATTAAGCTATATATGTGCAGGAGGAGACAAAATGCCCGCTAAGTCCAATGCAATGGATGCAAAAGACAAACTTTCTGCGCTTATGGAAATGGCAGCTCTTGTCAACTCATCGCACGAAAAAGCTGTGATAATGAACCATGCCGTAAAATCGGTCTGCAGACTCACCAATGCAGAAGCAGGAAGCCTGTTGCTGATTGATGAACAGACCGGAAACCTTGATTTTGAAGTTGTTCTTGGCCCTCAGAGCAAGAAATTGCTTTTTTTCAGAGTTCCCAAGGGGCAGGGAATAGCCGGTTGGGTTGCACAGAATGACACCCCGCTGATAGTTCCTGATGTTCAGTCAGACGAACGATTCTACCGCTATTGTGATCAGGAAATAAAATTTGTGACACGCGAAATGATAGCTGTTCCACTTCGTGTAAACGGGGATGTTATCGGGGTAATCCAGGCGATCAATAAAAAAGAGGGCAAATTTAATCTTGAAGATTTAAAGCTGGCAATGGCTTTTGCAAACCAGATAGCCATGGCTGTTAACAAATCCGGCTTTAAAATGTTCAAGATTCATACCCTGGGACGATTTGAACTATTGATAAACGGCGTGCAGGCTGGAAAAACGGATGCTGCGCTGCCATCCAGGCCGCTGCAACTGCTGAAGGCAGTCATTGCCCTGGGCGGAATCGACGTCCCGCAGGAACAGCTTGCCGATCTGCTCTGGCCTGATTCAGATGGTGATCAGTCCCGGCGTTCATTTGATACGACACTGCACCGGTTGCGGAAGATGCTTGGGCATGAGCAGGCACTTGGCATCCGTAATGGCAGGCTAAGTCTTGAGCCTTCAGTGGTCTGGCTTGATACGCAGGTGTTTGAGGCGTACTTTAACCAGCTTTCCCCGGTTTCTAAAGACTGCATCAATCCAGACCAGGTTTCGCTGTATGAAAAGGCCATCGCACTGTACAAGGGGAATTTTCTGCCTGCTGACAAGGCTGAAATCTGGACACTGGACCGCCGGGAGCGTTTGCGTGGACGTTTTGTGCGATTGGTGGCGACCTTGGGCAGTTTTTGGGAGCAACGTCAGAAGTATGAGCGGGCGCTGGAATGTTACCGTCAAGGTCTTGAAGTTGATACTGCTGCAGAAGAGCTGTGCCGTCAGCTGATGAACTGTCTTGCAATGCTTGACCGGCATGCCGAGGCTCTTGCGGTGTATGAAACCTGCCGTCGCAACCTGCTCACCTCCCTTGGTGTCGAACCTTCTCCGGCCACCGTTGCATTGGCCTGTTCTATCCGCACTGCGCTTACCTAATCCTTTCTTCCTGTTTTTCAACTGTTTAGCTGATTTCCGCCTTTTGTAAGAACCCTGTAAGAGTCCTGCAGGTATGGTTAGCCTGAAAACGGCAATTAGCCATAAGTGCCGCAGATAAACTCTTTTTTCCTCTGAGGGCTCTGTGATCTTGTGGCAACTGCTTTTTTTCGGGTTAATGATCCGCGTACATAAAGGAGACTCGTATATGAAGCGACATCTTGCAACAACTGCCATGCTGTTTTTACTGTTTTTGTCAGTTTTAGCTGGCACGCAACCGGCAGAAGCGCTGGTAACCACCGCCAATCCCTGGATGGGCAGTTACCCGGTTGGTCAGCAGGTCAGTTTAAGCTGCAGCGATTATGTCTTTGGCTGCGGTACCACCTACTACTGCCGGGGGGAAGGCTGCTCCAACTACAGCGCCTATACCGGGCCGATTACCCTGACCGAATCCACCGTGCTGCGGTTCTATTCAGTAAATATTTTTGGCTCTGAAGCAGTGCACAGTTACCGCTATACTATTGACCCCGCACTTGCCTACGGTTTTGCACAGCTCTGGCCCAAACCGGCTCAGCCGCAGTATTTCAGTAATCCCCAAGGTGTGGCTGTGGACAGTAGCGGCAACCTCTATGTGGCTGACACCTACAATAACCGTATTCAGAAATTTAACAGCTCCGGTACTTTTATTACGTCGTGGGGCGGGTATGGTGTTGGGTTTGGAAAATTCAGCAATCCCGTTGGTATTGCTGTTGATGGAAGTGGAAATCTCTATGTGGCTGATAGCTTTAATCATCGAATCCAGAAATTCAGCAGTGAAGGTGTATTTATTACCGCCTGGGGCGGAAACGGCAGCGCTGATGGCAAGTTTTATCAGCCCAAGGGCGTTGCTCTGGACAGTAGTGGCAATCTCTATGTGGCTGATAGCATGAATAACCGGATTCAGAAGTTCAGCAGTACAGGGGAATTTATTGCCAAATGGGGTGCGCAGGGCAGTGCTGATGGCCAGTTTAATACGCCCTTTGGTGTTGCGCTTGACAGCAGCAACAACGTCTACGTGGCTGACAGCTCTAATCACCGGATCCAGAAGTTTAACAGCAGTGGCGCCTATCAAAGCCAGTGGGGCAGCAACGGCAGTGCAGACGGCCAGTTTAAATACCCCAGTGGGATTGCCATCTCCAGTGACAATAGTATCTATGTATCTGATAGGGATAATTATCGGATCCAGAAATTCAATAGCAGTGGTGTCTTTTCCAGCCAGTGGGGCCAGTATGGCATTGTTGATGGCCGATTTTCTAACCCCACGGGGATTGCGGCTGACCAGAGTGGCAACATCTATGTGGCAGATACCAGCAACCGACGAATCCAGAAATTTAACAGCAGCACGAGCTTTGTTGCGGCCTGGGGCTCTACCGGCAGTGCTGATGGCAAGTTTTATTCTCCCTCCGGCATTGCCAGAGACAGTAGTGGTAACCTCTATGTTACTGACAGTGCAAACAGACGTATCCAGAAGTTTACCAGCAGCGGTAGCTTTGTAGCCAAATGGGGAGGCAACGGCAGTGGTGATGGGCAGTTTTATAGTCCATACGGAATCACAACGGATAGTAGTGGCAATGTCTATGTAACTGACCTGAATCAGAATCGTATCCAGAAGTTCAACAATGATGGCAGCTTTATTAAAACCTGGGGAGCTTCGGGAAGTGGTCCGGGTCAGTTCAGCTTTCCCTACGGCATTGCAATTGACAGTAGTGATAATGTCTATGTTGTGGATTCCTACAACCATCGTGTCCAGAAGTTCAGTAGTGACAGCAGCTTTGTAAAGAGTTGGGGAACCCTGGGTAGTGGTAATGGTCAGTTTAGTAATCCCTGTGGTATTGTTGTACGCGGTGGCAGTGTCTATGTTGCTGATGCATTTAACAAACGGATTCAACAGTTTGACCTGGAGGGTAACTTTATCTCCACCTGGGGCAGTTCTGGCAACGGTGATGGAGAGTTTTCTTCCAACCCTACCTCAATTGCTGTTGATACAAATGGCAATATTTATGTCTCTGAAAAATCTTCCAATAGAATTCAAAAATTTACCGCTAATGGTCAGTTTCTTACAAAGTGGGGAACGCCTGGAAGCGGTAATGGTGAATTTTCTGAACCCGATGGCCTGGTGGTTGCTGCAGACGGCAATGTTTTTGTTGTAGACAGCTCAAACAATCGGATTCAGAAATTCAGTCCTTTGGCCCTGCCTGATGCACCAACAATAGGAACGGCTGCTGCCGGTGATACACAGGCCACGGTCAGCTTTACCCCGCCTGTCAATAACGGCGGCAATGCCATTCTTTCCTATACCGTCACCTCAACCCCCGGTAACAAAACTGCCAGCGGTACTGCCAGCCCGATCACCGTCACTGGTCTGACCAACGGCACCGCCTATACCTTTACCGTAACTGCCACCAACGCAGTGGGGACAGGTCCGGCTTCAGCCTCTTCCAACAGTATTACCCCCATGTATTCCCAGCAGCTTTTAGTAGAAATTCCAGTTGGTGGAGGAAACGGTACGGTCACCAGCAACCCTGCGGGTATTTCCTGTACTTTCGGTAGCTGTGCTGCCAGTTTTACGTACGGTACCAGCGTCAGCCTGATTGCCGCACCCAGCGTTGGTTATCAGGCCAGTTGGGGAGGTGACTGTACCGGTACCGGTACGTGTACAGTGGTGATGACATCTCCTAAATACGTTACAGCCAATTTTTTGCAACAGTTCAATACCCGTATAGATGGTAATCCCTACGGCACCCTGAACCTTGCCTACGCTGCGGCAACTAACCAGAAGGTGATTCAGATGCGGAATATACCCTTTGTTGAGGATCTAATGCTTGACAAGAACATTGCCATTACCCTGCAGGGTGGATACGTCGCAAATTTTGTCAGCCGCAGCGGCTACACCACCCTGGACGGCCTGTTGACCATTGCCCAGGGCCGTCTGGTGGTGGATATGCTGGTAATTAAGTAGCGTGTAACAATTTAATCAGGGCGGTTTTATGCGAAATATATTGAGTCTGCTGGTCTGGTGTCTGGTCTGTTTTGTCCTGCTGACATTGCCGGTGCGGGCTGAGTCGATTCTTCCGGTCAGCTCTGCGTCATTGTTGCCCGGTCTGTATCCGCCAGGGCAGACCATCAGTTTAAGTTGTGCTGATGACTCCGGCTGTGCTGCCACCTACTACTGTCTGGGCAGTGGCTGCAGCCCTACGGTTTCCTATACTGGCCCGGTACTGCTCAACAGTTCAACGGTGCTACGCTTTTATTCCGTTGATACCCAGGGCAACAGTGAGCCGATACGCAGCTACAACTACACCGTTGATAGCAACCTGCAATATCGTGTTGAGCAGTTGTGGCCCCGTGACAGTCTGATCTGGGGATTTAATAAACCGACCGGCATTGTTTCCGATGCCCAAGGGTTTGTCTATGTGGTTGATAACTATGGTCACCGGGTTCTTAAATATGACAGAAGTGGTGGATGGGTTACCAGTTGGGGGGGCTACGGCAGTGGTAACGGGCAGTTCAAGTTTCCCAGTAGTATCGCCCTTGACAGTGTTGGCAATGTCTATGTGACTGATACCAACAATAACCGGGTGCAAAAGTTTGATGCACATGGCGGTTTTATTACCGCGTGGGGCAGTTATGGCTCTGGCAATGGTATGCTGAATGCCCCCTGGGGGATTGCAATAGATGCATCAGACAAGCTGTATGTGACTGAAACCGGCAATAACCGGGTGCAAAAATTTGATGCAAACGGTGTGTATGTAGCAAAGTGGGGTGTGCCGGGCAACGGTGACGGGCAGCTGTCTGCCCCTACCGGTATTGCCCTGGACAGCGTTGGCGCTATCTATGTGTCAGACAGCCTTAATCACCGGATCCAGAAGTTTGGCGCGAATGGTGCGTATCTTGCCAAGTGGGGTGTACAGGGCAGCGAAAATGGCGCGCTAAATTATCCCTATGGCTTAACCATTGATGCAGCCAATATTCTGTATGTAGCTGATCGTAACAACGATAGAATTCAAAAAATTAGCACAACAGGTACATTTGTGGGCGTTTTGGGGATGAGCGGAAGTGGTGATGGCGCATTTCGTTCTCCCCATGGAGTTGCGCTGGATACCAATGGCAATCTGCTAGTGGCAGACAGCACCAATAACCGGATACAGAAGTTTGAGCATGCTAATACGCTCCTTGCTGTTTGGTCTGCCTTTGGTGGTGCTAACGGTCGTCTGAGTTATCCCATGGGGGTACTGGCAGCCACGAACGGAGATGTTTATGTCTCTGACTCGGGCAACAACAGGATGCAGGTGTTTGATGCAAGCGGTATTTTTAACGCTGTTTGGGGCGGCTATGGTGCTGCTAACGGACTGTTTGATGGCCCATATGCTGTTAATAATGGCCCCGGCGGGTCTCTACTGGTTGCAGACAACATGAACCACCGGATTCAAAAATTTGCTCTGAACGGTGATTTTGTTGCATCCCAGGGAACATTTGGTGGGTCTGACGGACAGTTTAAATATCCGGCAGCGGCAGTGGTTGACAACGATGGCAATACCTATGTGCTTGATACGATGAATAACCGTATTCAGAAGTTTAATAGCGCTGGAACGCTTGTTCTGAAATGGGGAAGTAATGGCAGCGCTGATGGACAGCTGAAGAATGCCCAGGGGCTGGCCATTGACGGAACCGGCAATCTCTATGTGGCTGATACGGACAATCATCGTATCCAGAAGTTTAGTGGCGATGGCGTGTTTATCGCTAAAACAGGGAGTTTGGGGGCCGGCGATGGACAGATGAACTCCCCGAAGGGTGTTGCGGTTGACAGTAGTGGCACTATCTATGTGGCGGACACCACTAACCACCGGATTCAAAAATTCAGCAACAGTGGCAGTTTTATAACCAAGTGGGGTGAATATGGTTCAAATGCGGGTCAACTTAAATATCCCGCTTCACTCTCCATTGACGCAGATGGGTCAGTCTATGTGGCTGACTTTGAAAACCACCGGATTCAGAAGTTTCGACCCTTGATGCTACCCGGTGCGCCGGGCATCGGTTCTGCGGTTGCCGGTACTGCAAAAGCGACCGTCAGTTTTTCACCTCCTTCTGATGATGGCGGTAGTGCGGTGCTTTCGTATACCGTTACCTCAACCCCCGGCAATCTAACTGCCAGTGCTGCTGCCAGCCCGATTACGGTCAGCGGTCTGACCAACGGCACCGCCTATACTTTTACCGTTACCGCTACAAATGCGATTGGTACTGGTCCGGCATCGGCTCCCTCCAACATTGTTACGCCTGCGCTTCCCCAACTGCTTTCAGTGTTACTCAGCGGCAATGGGAACGGTACGGTTACCAGTAATCCCGCCGGTATTTCCTGTGCAGGTGGCACCTGCAGCGCTGGTTTTGACCACGGTACCCTTGTTGCCCTGACCGCAACCCAGGCTGCCGGTTCTGATTTCAGCGGGTGGTCCGGCGACTGTAGCGGTACAGCAGAATGCAGCGTTGAGATGAGTGCTGATCGGACGGTTCATGCCGGTTTTATTGCCCAGGATAATGTCCGGGTTACTGCTGCCTCGTACGGGACCCTGAGCAGCGGGTATCAGGCTGCTGCCGGAGGAGATTATATTAAAGCCAGAGATCGGTCTTTTTTAGAAAATCTGACGTTGGGTAAGGATATTACGGTTGTCCTGGAGGGGGGCTATGCTGTCGGATTTGGCAGCCGTAGCGGCTACACCGTGCTGGAAGGGGTGTTGACTGTGGCCCAAGGCAGTCTGGTGGTGGATATGCTGGTGATCAAGTGAAGTAAAACCGGTAGTCCTGTCTCTGTTCAAAGCCCCTGCCTATCCGGCAGGGGCTTTTTGTTTCGTTCAAGTGTTACAGATGAAAGGCTTGACCTCCTGTTCAATATACGGATAATGATTCGCTCATCCCAGTTGAGAGGCCTGCCATGCTTTTAATGATCGATAATTATGATTCATTTACCTTCAATATTGTCCAGTACCTGGCCCAGTTGGGTGAGCAGGTAAAGGTGGTGCGCAATGATGAAATCAGCGTTGCGGATATTGCTGCACTGCGGCCTGACCGGATTGTGGTCTCGCCCGGTCCCTGTTCGCCGGAAGAGGCGGGCATCTCGGTGGCTGCCATTAAGGAATATGCCGGGAAGATACCGCTTTTGGGGGTCTGTCTGGGGCACCAGTCAATCGGCGCTGCCTTTGGCGGCAAGGTGGTGCGTAGCGTCTCCCTGATGCACGGCAAGACCTCACCGATTCACCATGATGGTAAAGAACTGTTTGCCGGGCTGCCCAACCCGTTCAATGCCACCCGCTACCATTCGCTGGTGGTGGAGCGGGACAGTCTGCCGGACTGCCTTGAGGTGACCGCCTGGGTGGATAATGGTGAGATCATGGGACTGCGCCACCGTCAGTTGCCGGTCTGGGGGGTGCAGTTTCACCCGGAATCAATCCTGACTGAAGGTGGTATGGAGCTGCTGGATAATTTCATCAAACTTTCCAAACAGCATCCGGTGCAGCTATGAGCAGCCAGCAGCGTTGCGATTTCCTGATTATCGGGGCCGGGATCATCGGCCTGGCCATGGCACGTGAGTTGAAGTCCCGTCTGCCTGCTGCCGATATCCTGGTGATTGATAAGGAAGCGGATGTGGCCTATCACGGCAGCGGCCGCAACAGTGGCGTGCTGCATGCCGGTTTCTACTACTCGGCTGATTCGCTGAAGGCCCGTTTTACCCGTGACGGTAACCGGCTGATGACAGAGTATGTCAAGGATCGCGGTCTGGCCATTAACCAGTGCCATAAGGTGGTGGTGGCCTCGGATGAGAACGAGATCGAAGGGGTGCAGGAACTGCAGCGACGTGGTGAGCGGAACGGCGTGGATGTGCGGATCATTGATGAGCAGGAGCTGGCTGAGATCGATCCCAATGCAAAGACCACCGGGATTGCGCTCTATTCTCCCACCACTGCCACGGTTGATCCGTCCCAGGTCTGTCATGCCATCAAAACGGACCTTGAAGCAGTTGGTGTCCGTTTTCTGTTTGGTCAGGGCTACCTGAAGCGTCAGGGAAATACTGCGGTTGTCACCACCGGCGGCATGGTGCTAGAGGCCGGTTTGGTGATCAATGCAGCCGGCCTGTATGCTGATACCGTTGCCCGTGATTACGGCTTTTCCAAGAACTACACCATTATCCCGTTTAAGGGGATCTACCTGAAGTACACCGGCGCGGACAAGCCGATCCGCACCAATATCTATCCGGTGCCCAACCTGAAAAATCCGTTTTTGGGGGTGCATTATACCGTGACCGTGGATGGTACGATCAAGATCGGACCAACCGCCATTCCGGCTTTCTGGCGCCAGAATTATGTCGGGCTGGAAAATTTCAGTCTTGGTGAGCTGTTTGAGATCATCGGCTGGGAATCGCGCCTGTTTCTGGGGGATAACTTCGGTTTCCGCTCTCTGGCGCTGTCTGAGTTAAAGAAGTATGACCGCAGTTACTTTACCGGTCTGGCGGTCAAAATGGTCAAGCAGATTGATGCCAGCGGTTTCAACCAGTGGAGCAAGCCGGGTATCCGGGCCCAGCTGCTGAATACCACCACCAAAGAGCTGGTACAGGATTTTGTAGTGGAGGGTGACAGCCGCAGCGTGCATCTGCTGAATGCGGTTTCACCGGCCTTTACCTGCAGCTTCCCCTTTGCAACCTGGGTGGTGGATCATTACATCCTGAAACAGTAAGGGTCTTTGCTGGTCAACGGGTCTTGGCCAAAACTGGCGGTTACGGCCAGGCAGCCACCGCAGACCGGTTTCAGTTTGCAACCGCTACAGGCGGTTGAGCCATCCCGATAGCGTGCGGCTGTTGGTGAGTTATAGACCTCTTCCAGGCTTTGGGTAAGGATGTTGCCGATGGGGGAGGGGAACTTGCGGCAGGCATGTACCTCGCCGTCTGACAGGATGGCAACAAAGTTGAAGGCAGCTCCACAGCCATATCCGGCACAGCCACCAAACAGGTCATGGTCGGTTTCTTCGTAGATGGTGTTAAGCAGGCTGTCTTTCAGTGCCAGTACCGGGTGGGTCGGTATGGCATCAAGATACTGCTTCAGAAATACTCTGTATTCCTCACGGGTGGGCAGTGCAAGCTGGGCCCCCTCTCCAAACAGAGCAAGCCGGTTAAAGGTCAGACCGCCGGTGATCCCTTCCAGTACCTCTGCCAGCGGTATGACCTGATCAAGGTTCGCCCTGGTTAAGGTAAGCATCACCATGTTGGGCACCCCCATTTCAGTCAGCATCTGCAGAAAATCAACGGTACGCCTGAAGTTACCTATCCCCCTGATCTCGTCATTATGTTCTTCAAGTCCTTCCAGACTGACCTGATAGTAAACCGGGCGTTGAATGGCCAGGATCTGTTCAATCTGTTCACGGGGTGCGGCATTGCCCAGTATGGCGGTCATAAGCCCATGCTCAGCAGCGGCCCGGTAGATGTCATAAAAGTGCGGATGCAGCAGAGGATTACCGCCACTGAATGAAACCTGGGGCTGTACAAAACGGCTCCAGCAGAAATTCCGCAGCTCCTGCATCAGTGGGATAACTCGCTCAAAGGGGAAAGCGGCCCGCTGGCTGCGGTCGTAACAGTGTTTGCAGGAAAGGTCACAGGTTTGGGTCAGATGCCACTGCAGGGTGAAAACCTCGGCAGGAGTATCAGGCAGGCTCTCGGAGGTGGTGCTGGTGAATGCCCGGCTGCGTTTGAGGCGTGATGCCGGTGCAAGCAGAATCCCCTTGCGAACGGCCTCCCAGAGCACGGCATCAAACAGGACAATAGTCTGTCCTGACTGGCGTGCAGCCATTTCAGGGCTGATTTCTTCCGAGACCATCTTTAACGCCAATAGATGATCAGGTAGCGCGGTTTCAAAGCGAAGGTTTTTATTGGCCGGATCAGACCAGATCAGTACCAGTTCATCACCTGGCTCGACCCGTTCCATGTCCTTTTTTTTGGCAAAGGTCAGCAGGGTCAGCAGGTGTGTCCAGTGCACAGGGATCAGTTGCAGCGACGGGTTGACGGTCAGTTTATCCAACGTCTCGGTTACGGGAAGAGGACTGTTCATAACCTGATGACAGGCCAGTTCAAGGCGTGCCAGTTCCGGTAACCATTCCGGATGGGTCAGGCCGGCTACCTTCTCCAGTTGTGCAATGACGATCTCCGGATTAAGCCCGTGTTCGATGAGCGTCTGGCCCATGAGACGGTTCCAGGTGTTCTGGCCCAGTAATTTTCTGGTTGTGGGAAAAATGGCATGCCTCCGTAACCGCCTTCATGATGATAAAAGAGCGACAGGAAGAGTATACCCTGCCGCTCTTTCATTCAAGCGTCAAGCTGCATTTTATTTAGCGCCACCGGCGCCTGTTGCGCCACCTCAACCACTACTACCTGGCTTTTTTGCCGGTTCTTCCGGTTTCTTGTCAGTTGTCTTCTTGGGGGCCTTTTTGTCTTTTGCTTTTTTGTCCTTGTCGACGCTCACGGCGCCAGCCTTGCCACCTCAGCCACTCTTTCCTGCTTCCTTCTGTGGTGGAGTGCTCACGGCACCCTCTTTACCGCCTCAACCACTTGCTCCCTGGGCCGGTGATGGAACAACAGCCAGACCTGCTACCAGGCTGGCGATGCCCATTCCTGCCAGGATGGACTTGATCCGATCCTTCTCCATGGCAAAACCTCCCTTGCTTGTATTCGAATGCAGTGAGCATTCACAGTAGTGATAATAACAGCCGTTTTTAGGCTGTCAAATCGTAATTTTGAATAAATGTGGCGGTTGTGGCGGTATATGCAGAACCTTGACCACAGTGCCTGCATCGGTATATAAACATAGACCGCTGCAAAAACATGCAAAGGCAGGGAAGTCGTAATGTCTACAAAAGAACTGGCCAAGGGGTATGAACCCCATGAAGTAGAAAAGAAGTGGTACGACGAGTGGCTTGGCAAAGGCTATTTCCATGCTGATGAAGCTTCTCCGCGTACACCGTACAGTATCGTTATTCCTCCCCCCAACGTTACCGGCGCCCTGCATATGGGGCATGCCCTCAACAATACCCTGCAGGATATCCTTTGCCGCTGGAAGCGGATGACCGGTCACAGCGTGCTCTGGATGCCTGGCACCGACCATGCCGGTATCGCCACCCAGAACGTGGTGGAACGCCAGCTGGCGGCAGAAGGTAAGGATCGTCATGATCTGGGGCGTGAGGCGTTCATTGAGCGGGTCTGGCAGTGGAAGGGTGAGTCTGGCGGGC
>Ga0209016_1001286_pt1 | contig 20897 bp, 22 predicted proteins | sample EPASupsiteSAE305_FD_187265 | JGI IMG/M metagenome (GOLD analysis project Ga0209016, IMG submission 187265) | Bioremediated contaminated groundwater microbial communities from EPA Superfund site, New Mexico - SAE3-05 (SPAdes) (version 2) | ecosystem: Environmental > Aquatic > Deep subsurface >...
AAATGTTTCTATACGCATCTTGGTACGGGCATCCAGCGGCCCGGGAGAATCGCCCTCGATGCTCAAAAAAGGTGGCTTCAACCATTTCCGAAATAGGATATCCTCTATTTGGCGGAAGCAAAAACTTTGTGTATAGTGGATGACGGCATCCGCCCGACGTATTTCTAATTGTTTTGCAATATCAGCGGCACGGGCGGCTGCATCATATGGATAGGTGTAGCTCAAATATTGTTCTACCAAATCAACATTCTCATAAGGCAAGGAAAACTGTCTTTGCACCTCATTAAATATTATTTCCGCATTTTGTGAAGAGAAATACTCATAAATATCATCAATTATCGGTGGTACGCCCATAAAAGCCATGCGCAAGCCAGCAGGACGCGGCGGTCTTTGGCGCGCCTCGCGCAAAAACTCATTAGCTCTGGCAGCAAATTGTTCCGGGTCCCCTTCAAAATCACTGCAGGATATTTGCCAATAATGGTTCTCCCAACCACTGACCTTATTTTCTTCCCATGTAAGCCTATCTATCTCCCATATCGGCCGTCTGGCTTCCTCTAAACGCTTCTGCTGATATACAGCCTCATTCCAATTCGTTCCCAAAGCATCAGCCAGCTTTTCCATTTCCCGGCGCAGAGAAGATGGGTCTCTATCAAAAGGAAAGGAAAAAGGCAAGACGCGTACGCCTGCATCGGCTAAAGTTTCCATCAAGGCATGCGTCTGCGAGCAATCCCCTTCGGTAACGGCAACCACTTGACTGACTTCATTATAATCTGCTACCGCACCATAGATACCTTTAATCCAACCACAAACGGTGCGCGGATAACCCGCCCGCTCCGCCGCGGCAATATATTTTTCCCGTTTGTCGGAATTAATAAAAATATTATTGAGATCCACCGGCACAAGTCCGGCAGCATAAATAATCTCTACAGGCACCGTGGTCGTTATTCCCACCCGGCGGTCTGCTTCCTGATAGTTCATAGTTTTCTCCTATTCGCTGGTCTGATTAAAGTATTCCCGAATTCCTGTCGCAATAGCCGTAGCCAAAGTTTGCCGGAATTCTTCATCTCCTAAAAGTGCCGCATCTGAGGTATTGGAGATAAAAGCAGTTTCGATAAGGATAGATGGCATTTCAGTCTCCCTTAGCACCAGGAAGTTTTCCTCATGGATACCGTAATTGCTAAGTCCACATGAGTCTATAATAGATGCCAGCACTGTTTGCGCTAAGAGCAGCCGGGCCTCCCTATCATATGCTGTATTACCAATCGGCGCATAAAGCCAGGTTGAGGAGCCTTTAGCGCTGGTATTGGTGGCAGAATTACAATGGATACTCACGAAAATATCTGCATTGGCAGCATTAGCCAGGGTTGGCCGATCTTCTAAGGAGTAATTAGTATTTCCATCTCTGGTAATACGTGCGTCTGCACCCCAGGAATTAAGGATATCAACTGTTTTTTGGCCAATATCGAGCACAATATCTTTTTCTTTTAAACTATTGCCGCTGGCGCCCGGGTCAACGCCCCCGTCAGAGGAAATAGAACCATGCCCGGGATCGATATAAATCACTTTACCTACTAGTGGAGAAGCGGAAAACTCAATCACAACTTTGCTGCCATTATTATCCACTGTCACATCATAGGAGACTGTATCATCACAATAAAACTGTATTCTATTTTCAGCGTCACCCCTAATTTTAGCGGAAAGATAATCCTCATGCGGCACATCACCCGAGATCTCCATATCTGAGGTGAAAAGTAATCCTTTATCATTTTCAGCCAGTGTATAGGCGATATAAGAATCCCCCTGCAAGATCACACGAACACCATAAGAAGTGCTTTTGTAGGAAAGATCAATACTGCCTACCGTCTCATCACTTTCACTCCATTGGGGCTTTGGGGTTGCTTCTACTACCACTGAAGTAGTTTTAATATTTTCCAACGTTACATATTCAGCATATACCCAACCTTTTTGACCTGTAGCGGCAAGTACAGAATACCAACTGCCTTGGCGTTCATAAATAGATACTTCCGTACCCAGAGCCAGCTGAGTCACTTTATCATATGTAGTATCCGGCCCGGAACGCAAATTAAGGTTATTAGTATTGACCTTGGCTTTTTGATAGGCCGCAGGCAGAGTTACTGTTGTTGTAGTTGTAGTTGCACCTGTACTTGTACCTGTATTTGTGTTGGTAGGCGTACTGTTGCTAGTGCCTGTACCGGTAGTACTGCTAGTAGTTGAAAAATTTGCCTTAACAAGCCATTTGGCTACATAGCCTTTGTTGCTATTATAACTCACGACATACCAATAACCGCTCTCTCCGCTAACAGTTAATTTATCTCCAGCATTCATTGTGCCGATCTTATCATAGGTTGTATCAGGACCACTACGGATATTTACAGTCCCTGCAGCTAAAGTAACGGTGGAAGGAAGAGTGCTGTCGGTACTGATCTTGACATAATCAGCAATGATCCAACCAATAGAATTATCCTTCAGTTCTATCTGATACCAGCCGCTGCTGGCTTGCAAGACACGGAAGGTATCTCCTTTGTTAGCAGTAGTCAGTTTATCATAAATAGTTGATGGTCCGCTGCGGACATTTACAGTATCAGAAGTTATTTGCAAGCGCGTCTCGGCAGCAGCAGGAGTCGGCGTCAGGGCAATAATAAATACCAAAAGCACCAGTACCGCTATACTTAAAAACGGCAACCGTAAGCTTCTTTGACTCGTTTTATCTATTCTCAGAAAACACCCTTGAAAAAAGCTGCCCATTTAGTTAACGCGGTCCCCTTTCAACTTATCAATTTCGACTTTTTTATGCCAAATAATATAATTTCTCTACCTCACAACTAATTCCTGCAATATTCAGCTCCTACTCATGCGCTTTTGGCACTTGTCCCTTATTTAGACAAAAAAACCGTGTCCGAAGTTTCCGAACACGGTAATATTTTGCAAAATTAATAGATACTTTTTCAAGTGATTCTAAGGAGTGATCAGATCGTCATTTCTGGCCATGGCTTCCGATACATCTACATGCCCGGCAATACTCTCAATCTCTTGACCATCTACCCAGATCCTGACCTCGTTGATCGTGGGAAACTGAGTAAGAGTATTAACAATGGAATAAACTGTCAGCTCCTCATCCTGCAGTCCTCCGGAATAGTTGTCACAAAGCTCGGAAGAAAAATCGACTGTACAGAGACCGTCACGGATATTGATGTCATCAAGTATCGTTCCAGATGGAATAGTGGGTAATAAATCAGAGTCCTGCGGTCCGGCGATCAATTCTTCTACAGTCTGCCTGGCAATGCTTTCGGTCTTGGGTATTTCTCTTTTTTCTGCTTGCAAATATTGCCCATCAGCATCAGAAAAATAGAGAATGACCTCTCTTGTTTCCTGACTGACGGGAGAAGATCCACTTTGATTATCATTGGCATTGGAAGTCGTATTGCTACTACTGTTATCTTGGTTGGTATTGGGGTTTGCTTTTTCGGCCTGTTGTTCTATAGTAACAGTATTATCTTGTTGCTCCTGCTTCGTATCATCCCCATTTTTCCAGGCTTGCAATTGGTCGACTATACTACAACCAGCAAGTATTATTGCTACAAACAATATCATTACCAGCCATATCTTTTTCACGTTTTTTCCTCCTCGTTTGGAGACCATACTTATTTTTTATTATTTCTATTCCCCCTTCCTAAATTTTAGTACAAGAAACAACTAAAAAAGTCGCGGCCCAAAGGCCGCGACTTTTTTATCTCTTAAATATATAAATCTTCATTCGTAATTATTTTAATGCCACCCTTTTGCAAAATTTCTGTAGCCTCTTCCATTTTATCAACACGGATGACATTCAATGCAGCGTCTTTTCTGGCATCAACAAAAGCATAGACATACTCCAGATTGACATTACCCTTTTCCAAAACCTCCAGGGCTTGGTGTAGTCCTCCGGGATTATCAGGTATCTCAATGGCTATCACATCGGTTTCCCGCACAGTAAAACCGCTATTTTTGAGCGCTTTATAGGCCAAATCCGGTTGGTCGACAATCATCCTTAAAATACCGAAATCGGAAGTATCCGCCACAGACAAGGCACGGATATTGATATTATTTTCATATAAACATTTAGTAACAGCAAGTAAACGGCCTTTTTTGTTTTCCAAAAACACCGATATCTGTTTTATGCTCATATTTGTCCCTCCTGATCATTTATTATACTCATTACCGCCATCAAATATTTGTCATTGAGTTAAGATATCTTTATTTGGTAAATTTCCACATCAAGAACCGCTTTCCTGCTAAAAATTAAGATTACGTTTATCTGTTACTCGGATAGATTTACCCTCGGCACGAGGCAGCGTTTTAGGTTCTACCAAGGAAATCTTGCAACTGATGCCTAAGATGCTGTCCAATTTCTTACGGACCTTGGCCTCCAGACTTTCCAACTTTCTCACTTCATCGGAGAAGAAATCCTCGGAAACCTCCACCTGTACTTCCAAAACATCAAGATTGTCGACTCTATCGACGACCAGATGATAATGCGGCGAAGTCTGCCCTATATCAAGAAGAGCGCTTTCTACCTGTGAAGGGAATACATTAACCCCCCGAATGATCAACATATCATCGCTACGCCCCATTATTCTTGCTATACGGGCATTAGTGCGTCCACAAACACACTTTTCTCTGTTGACACTGGTTAAATCACGTGTACGATAGCGGATCAAAGGGAAACCTTCTTTGGTTATGCAAGTGAATACCAGTTCACCCAATGAGCCATCAGGAAGGACTTCACCTGTATCCGGATTAATGATTTCAGTAATAAAATGGTCTTCAGGCACATGCATACCGTCTTTTGCAAAGCAATCTATACCTACGCCCGGCCCACTGATCTCACTTAAGCCATAAATATTATGGGCAGAGATGCCAAAGCGGCTTTCTATTTCCTTACGCATACCTTCCGTCCAGGGCTCGGCACCAAAAACACCTGCTTTGAGCTTCAAATCGGAAGGTTTGATATTCATTTCTTGCATTACTTCGGACAAATAAAGAACATACGAAGGAGTACAACATAACATTGTGCAACCAAAATCTCTCATCAACATCATCTGCTTTTGGGAATTACCCGAGGAAGTGGGGACTACGGAAGCTCCCAGCAGTTCTCCGCCATAGTGCATACCCAGACCGCCTGTGAAGAGTCCATAGCCATAAGAAACCTGCACGATATCATCTTTGCCACCTCCGGCGGCTACGAGGCTACGAGCAGCTATATCTGCCCAAATATCAATATCCTTTTTTGTATAACCAGCAACAGTAGGTTTACCGGTTGTACCCGTAGAAGCATGGATACGAATTATTTCGGACATAGGCGCACCAAAGTAGCCATAGGGATAACTATCACGCAAATCATTTTTAGTAGTAAAAGGCATGCTCTTTAGATCATCCAGAGATTTGATATCTCCTGGGGTCATGCCTATTTTTTGCATTTTTTCGCGGTATGGCTTTACATTATGATAGACCCGATCCACCGTTTTTTTCAGCCGGGCCAATTGGAGAACTTCCAGCTCTTCCCTATCCATACACTCATATTTCGGATTCCAATACAACATAGCTAACGCCTCCATTATATTAAACTATAAAATAAAAAATGCCTCCATCCCTAATGGGACGGAAAGCATCCGTGGTACCACCCAATTTGGCTCTCACCTTTATTAATTAGGAGAAAACCCTCTCTTTTTAGCACAGAGTCTGCTCAAAACTGACTCGATACCTATTTCCTTTAACGGGGATCGGCCGCCAGGGACTAATCGCCTAAAAAAGACTTTCACCCTGATGCTCAGAAGGGAATTTCATTCGCGGCTACCCTAAGATGCTTCCAGTCCATGGCATCTTTTCCCTGTTAAGGCGCTCTTAACGAATTACTTATCTTCGTCATCGCTTTTATTTATTATTTTTTTATGATTATCAATAATGGTAACATGCTTCTGCCCTTTTTACAATACTTAATAAAAAAATTTTGCAAAAGGTATATTTTGTTTTTTTCTCGGTAATAAAGATAGTATGATTACAAATTCTAAGGAGAAAAAAATGGAAAGAAGTAAAAATCAAATCAAAACATATATCAAGCATGCCGAGGCTACAAAAAAACGTTATCAAAAAGCCAATCTTTTTGGACAACATAATGCTAAAATAGAAAAAATGACGCAAGATATCCAAAAAGCCCGTCGTTATTTAAAAATGGGATAAATTTTAAATAAACTTTACTATATTTACCTCAGATACATTTTCTTTTATCCCTGCTTAAATATCCACAAATCATTAAAATAGTTGGATAAAATCCTCTTTTAAGGACAAAATATGTTCATAAACCTATAGGGAGGGACAAAAAGGAAGATGGATAAAAACGCCAAAACTAAAAAACCGCAAACTGCTCAACCATCACAGCAATGCGACCAGACCCAAACTAAAAGCGCCACCAAACCTGAAAGCTGCAATCAATAGTTAATTTAATAAGTCCAAAAAAGAGGCTCCTTAAAGAGCCTCTTTTTTAATTTCTTTAATGATGATTATTTTGTTTAGCTTCATCGGCGCATTTTTTTCGCCAGATTTTAATTTGTGCACCATATTTATTTTCCGGATTATTTTGGAAATTAAAAATAGGAGTATGATATGCGATCATGGCCTTTTGTAAAGGCTCTATATTTTCATTTTCAGTCTCATAGAAAGCCACCTGAAAATTTTCTCTCATCCACTTCGTTAATTTATCTTCACTCTCAGGTGTAAAAGCATAATTATTATAGCGGTCATTATCAAGGATATCCGTTGATCGAGGCACCGGAACTAAGTCTAAGCGACTTTGCAAAAGAGCTCCTAAAGAACGGCGTAGTGTGGATGTTCCGGTAGAACCACTTTGAAAATGTCGGGAACTATTAAATTTGGAAATACCTACATAAACAACCTTCGGACCCTGTCCTCCCCAAAGATCAAAACCCAGTTCATTTCCATCATAGGTTACGATATAGATGCCATTTTGGGCATCAAGTCCAACAATGCTCTTTTCATCCAGCGCGCACAACTTACTAAATAACTCCTTAGTTAGCGCGCTGGAAGCCTCCCAGTCAAACTTGTCCATTGCGGCTCCCTCCCTATCCATCCTTATTTTATTTTTACCAATTCTTGGTTTTTTATTTAAAAATTATATTTTAGCATAAACTTCCGGATTTAGAATCGCCACATAAGGTAATTGCCTATACTTACCGGCATAATCAAGGCCATAGCCAACCACAAATTCATCAGGTATTTCAAAACCACAAAAGTCGACCGTTACATCAGTCAGACGTCTTGAGGGTTTACTTAAAAAGGAGCAAAGGTGCAGCGATTTAGGATTACGCGCCCAAAGTAGATTTTTCAGACATTGTAGAGTCAATCCAGTATCTACGATATCTTCCACGATCAGCAAATGTTTACCTTCTATACTTTCGGAAACGTCTTTCAAGACCCGCACACTACCGGAAGAAGTTGCAGAGGTACCATAACTGCTGATAGCCATAAAATCTATAGTCATCGGCAAATCGATCTTGCGAATAAGATCGCTCATAAAGATAACCGCACCTCTTAAGATACCAATAATCACTAATTCCTTAATCCCGAGTGAACTGTAATATTCGGTGATCTGCCTACCCATTTCATCTACCTTAGCTTTTATTTCAGCCTCTTCTATGATAATGCCAGCAAAATCTTTACTCATTAATTTCACCTCCACTATTTACTCATTTATTCTTTATAACACCGTAAAAACCTTCTTCACTTCATCTATTTTGTCATAAAAGGCTGCCGTTCTCATACATATATGACAAACTGTCTTTTGGGGAGGTTTACCCATGTCAAACCTAAAAAATATATTTAATAATTTAAAATTACCGATAAGTAAAAGCACGACTAAGCAAAAAACAAAATCAAGTGGCAGTAGAGGATTTTTACTAATAATTATTTTACTGGCCCTGATAGCCGCAGCCGTCTTTTTCGGCTTTAGAGCATATCAGGGAATAAGCATGGACCCTCAGCAATTACTAAATACGGCTCTTGCCAATACTTTTTCTGCCAATACATATACCTTCAAAAGCAAGTCGGTACTTTATATGGCTGGAGAAGAAAGAGTCTTTTCCGTACTGCAAGGAGAAAAGTCAGGGGAAAACCGCCATATCCAAGGCAGCATCCTGGGCACCGATGTCAATATCTATAATATTAACGATACCATATACCAACAAGACCCTGTCGGAGGCTCATGGAATGTAGTAGAAAATAAAGATTTGGCCTCTTTAGCGCTATTGATAACAGAAACCGACCCTGAAGAAAATTACCGCTTTAAGGATATTGGAGAAGTAAATTATTTGGGTAAGGAAAAAATAGAGGGAGAAAATACCAGAAAAATAGAATTTTATCCTGTTTTAGAAGATGAATGGATAGAACGCTATTTCAAGGATATTACTTTCACACTTTGGGTATCGGGTGGTTCCAATCCGCATATAGTCAAAGCTGTCATCAGCGGTGTATCCAAAGAAAATTCCGATGCAAAGCTGGTGATCGAAAACTATTTTGCCGACCTGGGAGAGGATATAACTATTGCAACACCTCTTGCCGGTAATTAAAACGCTAACAATAATGCTAGTAATGAAAATTCAACCCAAGCAAACTAAAGACAAAAAAAGCAGCCTTTATAGGCTGCTTTTTTATTATTACATCATATCTCCCATGCCACCGCCCGGGGGCATCATCGGAGTTTCTTCTTTCTTAGGCAGGTCGGCTACGACCGTTTCGGTGGTCAGAAGCATTGCTGCGACACTGGCGGCATGTTGCAAGGCGGAACGGGTAACCTTTGCGGGGTCAACGATACCGGCTTTAAACATGTTTTCATAAGTTTCAGTTGCCGCATTGAAGCCAATACCTTTTTCAGCATCTTTGACTTTTTCAACAACTACGGCACCTTCCATGCCGGCATTGTAAGCAATCTGTTTAAGAGGTTCTTCCAATGCTTTCTTGATAATATTGATACCTGTCTGGACATCTCCTTCAGCTTTCAGAGCAGCCACGGCAGGAATGACTTCGATCAAAGCCAAACCACCACCAGAAACGATACCTTCTTCAACAGCAGCACGGGTAGCAGCCAGAGCGTCTTCAATACGCAGTTTCTTTTCTTTCAATTCGGTTTCGGTAGCAGCACCAACTTTGATCACAGCTACGCCGCCGGAAAGTTTTGCTAAACGTTCTTGTAATTTTTCACGGTCAAATTCAGAAGTGGTTTCTTCAGCTTGTCTCTTGATCTGTTGTACGCGGGCAACGATATCTTCGGAGCTGCCATTGCCATCAATAATCGTAGTATTTTCTTTAGTGACTTTAATCTGACGGCAATTACCCAGCATTTCTACAGTAGCATTTTCAAGCTTAAGACCGACATCTTCGGAAACAACCGTACCGCCGGTAAGGATAGCGATGTCTTCCAACATAGCTTTTCTTCTTTCGCCAAAACCAGGAGCCTTAACGGCTACGCAGGTAAAGGTGCCACGAAGTTTATTGAGAACTAAGGTAGCAAGCGCTTCGCCTTCGATATCTTCAGCAACGATCATCAACTGACGGCCAGACTGAACAACTTTTTCCAGAACGGGAAGGATATCGGCAATAGCGCTGATCTTTTTATCGGTAATCAGGATATATGGTTCATTAAGGATAGCTTCCATTTTTTCAGCATCGGTAACCATATAAGGAGAAAGATAACCACGGTCAAATTGCATACCTTCTACTACTTCATGAGTGGTTTCAAAGCCCTGGCTTTCTTCAACGGTGATAACGCCGTCATTACCAACTTTTTCCATGGCATCGGCAATCAACTGGCCGATTTGGGCATCATTAGCGGAAATAGAGGCAACTTGGGCAATAGCATTTTTATCTTCAACTTTGCTGGAATTCTTTTTCAGTTCTTCAACAGCAGTGGCTACGGCCATTTCAATACCTTTTTTCAAAACCATGGGATTAGCACCGGCAGCTACGTTTTTCAAACCTTCGCGAATAATAGCCTGTGCTAAAAGGCAAGCGGTAGTGGTACCATCACCAGCTACGTCATTGGTTTTGACTGCAACTTCTTTGACTAACTGAGCGCCCATGTTTTCCACATGATCTTCCAGTTCGATTTCTTTAGCGATAGTGACACCGTCATTGGTGATTAAAGGAGAACCAAATTTCTTTTCCAAAACAACATTTCTACCCTTGGGGCCCAATGTAACTTTAACCGCGTTGCTCAGAGCGTTCACCCCACGCTCTAAAGCATAGCGGGCATCTTCACGAAATACGATCTGTTTCGACATAAATATTTTCCTCCTTATTTGATTCCTTCTTCGACCCTATTTTAATTTAACTAATAATTGCGAGAATATCACGTTCTCCGTTTAAAATAAGATATTCTTCATTGTCTTTTTTGATTTCACTACCTGCAAATTTGGAATAAATGACTTTATCTCCGACTTTAACTTCCAAAGGAGCTTTTTGTCCGTTATCTAAAAGGCGGCCGGAACCGACTGCGATAACTTCGCCTTCTTGCGGTTTTTCTTTTGCGGTATCAGGAATAACAATGCCACTTTTAGTAACTTCATTAGAAGCTAAGACTTTAATGACGACCCTCTCACCCAAAGGTTTGATATTCATTACTGTTCCTCCTTATAATACTTTTCATATAGTGAATATTATTAGCACTCATAGATAACGAGTGCTAATTTACATTTCAATAATATAGAATAACCTCCATTCATGCAAACGTCAAAGAAGGTGAAATTTGCTTATTTTTTAAATCAAATTCATGATTATCTTTTATTTTTTCTAATTTTCTCCATTTTATGTTAATTAAATTTTTTTTTATATAATTAAAAAAATCTATATATTTTATTTACAATTATAGTAAAATATTGATATAGTTTATTCCTATTATCAAATAGTAATTTTAGATTTAAAATTTATTTTTAATCAATATTTTGCCAGAAATACAAAAAAGCAGTAAAATATTATCAATAATAATCAGAATAGAGGTGTTTTAAATGGAAAAAGATAAAATAAAAAAAGAAGTTGAAATACCCGAGAACATTGCCCAAGCGATCCTGGCAGCAGCCTGTGATAATAAGATCGCCTGTCAGAAAGCACGCGATCTAGCTGACGAATTAGGAGTATCTTATGCTTACCTGGGACAAGCTATAGATCAATTGAAAGTACGCATAAAATCTTGTTCTTTAGGCTGTTTTTAAATAACTAAACTATTTTGGAAAGAGGGCCAAATGCAACTACAATCTTATGGACGCAAGATAACTTATCTACGCATCTCCATTACCGATAAATGCAATCTCCGCTGCCGATATTGTATGCCGGAAGAGGGAGTTCCCCACACCGCACATGATAAATTATTACGTGCCGAGGAATTGCGGCGTTTGACAGGGATATTTTGTTCCGGCGGCATCAATAAGATTCGTATAACCGGCGGAGAGCCATTGGTCAGCCGCATCCTCTTGCCTTTTGTAGAGAGCCTTGCCAATCTGCATTTAGAAGACCTAAGTATCACTACCAACGGGCAATTATTGCCGCAAATGGCCCAAGAGCTGAAAAAAGCGGGGATAAAAAGAGTCAATATCAGTCTTGATTCACTAAGACAAGACCGTTTTTCCTGGATTACCAGAGGCGGTGATTTGCAAAAAACTTTGGATGGTATTGATGCTGCATTAGCGGCAGGACTTAATCCTGTAAAGATTAATACGGTCATGGTGCGGGATTATAATGATGATGAAGCTATGGACATTGCTCTATTGGCTAAAGACAAACCTTTGCATATCCGTTTCATCGAGTTTATGCCTTTGGGAGAGCATACGATATGGGGACCGGAGAGCTATATCAGCCGCCAGGAAACTATGGATAAAATAGCTCCTCTTGGCCCTCTCATCCCCCACCGCGTTTACGGTAATGGTCCGGCAGAGGTATTCACTATTCCTGGTTTTATGGGAACCATTGGCTTTATAGATGCAATGAGCGGTCATTTCTGTTCTTCTTGCAATAGGCTAAGACTAACTTGTGACGGCAGGCTATATTCCTGCTTGCATGGCACGCAATATACCGATCTGCTCGGCCCTTTAAGAGAAGGTGCCAGTGATGAAGCATTGTTAAATTTGATCATCACGGCCACCGAAGAAAAACCAAAATCCCATAATCTTGGTAGCCAGACAAGGGAAATGAACACTATAGGTGGTTGAGAATATTTCAGTAAATAAAAAAATGCTTCCTTAATAGGGAAGCATTTTTTTATTTACTGAAATATAGCTATTGTTCTTTTTTCATTTTTTCCAGTTCTTCAGTAAGTGAATTCACCTGCATCTGCATTCTTGCCAAATAATCTCGCAGATGACAAAATTCTTGCATTATGGGGTCCGGGAGATCGATTTGATCCAAGTCTATAGAAGGAATACGGACATCCTTCATTTTTACCGGACGTCCGGGGATACCGGTCACAGTAGTATCAGATGCAATTCCCTTAAGCACTACAGAATTAGCACCGATCATAGAATTATCCCCTACTTTAAAAGGGCCCAAGACCTTCGCTCCGGTGCCGATCAACACATTATTACCAATCGTAGGGTGGCGCTTACCGGTATCTTTACCTGTACCTCCTAAAGTAACTCCATGATAAATAGTACAATTATCACCTATTTCTGCAGTTTCCCCAATAACTATTCCCATACCATGATCGATAAAAAGGCCTTTGCCGATTTTTGCGCCGGGATGGATCTCAATTCCGGTAAAAAAACGTCCTAACTGAGAGATCAAACGCGCCAAGAAAAACAAATGATTTATATAGAAAAAGTGGGAAATGCGATGCCAAATAAGCGCATGAAATCCTGGGTAAAGAAAAATAACTTCAAATATATTTTTAGCGGCAGGGTCTCTTTGGGCCATGGAGCGAGCATCCGATAAAAGTGACATTTTAAAACCCCCTAATCCTTAGGATTTTACTAGGCTATATATTATTATATCTTCTCCCTCGTTTCTATGCAACAAAAAAAAGAAAAAGCCTTTAAACAAGGCTTTTTTTGCTTATTAGATCGTTTTTCAAGTCAATTAATCAGGCCTATAAAAAGGAATTGTCAAAACGAAGATGCTACCTTCTCCAAAACTGCTATGAGCTGTCAAATCGCCGCCATGCTCACGAGCGATCTTTAAACAAAGAGGCAGGCCCAAACCAGTTCCTTTCTCTTTTGTAGTAAAGAAAGGATCGAATATTTTCTCCAATATATGCTGTTCCATACCGCAACCATCATCTTGGACAGAAATTTTGGCACTGTCAGAAGTATAAGTTACAGATAAATAAATGCTTTTACCAAAACTAACTGCGTCTAATGCGTTCGAAAACAGGTTAAACATAATCTGTTTAATTTTTTGCTGGTCACAAAAAACAAGGGGCATATTGGCAGGATAATTCTCTTCTATACATATCCCCTTTAATATTGCTCGACTGCGTAAAACCGGAACGATAGATTTACACATTTTAATTAAATCACAAAAATTAGGCGTAGAACTCTCAGGCCTAGCAAAACGCAATACCTCCGTAAGCAAATCATTGGCCCTGTTGATCTCATCATCGATCAGAAGCAAATAATCCTTTAGATCCTGATCTTCCCGTAATTTACGATTTATACCTTGAAAAGCAGCCTTTAAAGTTTGGAGGTTATTACGAACTTCATGAACTACTGCCGCGGCATTCTCACCTAAATTACGCATTCTGTCAGCATAAAGTTTATCAGGCGTAAAAACTCCTATAGAATCCAAAAAAAGGTTTTTATCCTGAGAACAGTTAACTTGAGGTAAATTTAGATCATATATAGCAGAAACTCTCTGATTACCTGAAGAATATCCGTCACTCATTTTATATCCCCCTTTTAAAAACCAGCTTAAATCACATTATTAAAATATTTAAACTAATTAATAAAATAATTATTCTTAAAATATTTTAAACATCTGGGTCGATTCTATAAATTCCATATATAGCACACGTTTTCCTTTATCTATAATAGTAAAAATTCATGCAAATTTTATTTTTTTTAGTTAATTTATGTTATAAAATTCCTCATTTTTGTATTTAAATCAAGAAACATGGCAGCCTTTTGTAATTTCTTGTCGTAAAACTTTGAGAAACTAAATTACTCTTAAATCTCAGGAAATTTCTCCTTAAATAAAATATTTCTTATATAAAAAATAGAATTTATTTTATTTTTTTATTGCATAGCAAAAGATGAAAATCGAAAGAATAATTAATATGATTAAGATATATAAAGTAATACTATTTATATAATTAAACATATTAAAACTCCTATAATATACAAAAATATGCCTATTTTTAGTATTTTTTTAGTTTTAGTTGTAGTAGATAGATAGGTAGATAACTGCCCTACTTCAGTTATCTACCTATCTATATTTTATATAGTTTTGAAATTTTGTTATACCTATTTTTTCCCCATATGGATTTTTCAGTTTACTATTATTAAATTATTTGCTTAATTTTTTAACCTTTTCCGGAACCGGAGGTTGATGGAACATAAAATGAGATGCTGCCATATTAGATGCCGCTGCGATGATAACGGCTAATGTAGCGCAAAGGCTAAGTAAATTAAACATTCTCTTTTTCATTTTTTCTCCTCCTTTCATTTTCTTTTTTTATTGCTACGACAAGCGCTAAACTTGCCGTTACATAGCCTAAAGAAGCAAAATAGAAATCTTTAGAAAAATCCTTTAAAAAATACATCCCCACAAAAACGATAATTACCTGGGTGAGATAGATGATAAGACTTTTTTTGCGAAGGATAATTTTCTGCTCAATGGATAATGGTTTATTGTTACTCTCGACCGGTGAAAAAGCGACTATAAAAATTGAGGAAACAACCGTTAACCAAAATATAAACTGCATTATGTAAGCATCAGGGGTTAAAAAAACTGTCAAGGAACTTAAAGAGTAAACTACAATAAAAACCAAAAAGCATTTAAAGTAAGAATCTGCATGATATCCGCCCGTAAGAGTTCTAAGGCTCATGAAGAAAATCATAAAGAAAACTGTTCCCAAAACCATTCCAGTAAAGAGTGATATTATAATGACTGCAATAATATCAAAAACAGTCGATAAAAAAAGTCCAACGCCATATTGATATATTTCTATATCCTCTTCTTTGGCAACACCTTTTCTTACAAAAAAATATGCTACCTTGTCGGCTAATACAGTAATCATTTATCATCACCACTGTAATTATTTTCCACAACTTCAAGGTAGCATATAAATTTTAATTTTAAAAGCCCTTTGTAGAAAATAGACATCCTGATGTAGAATTTGGATGTCTATTCATGTTTATTTTTTATTTTTTATTAGATTTTCATGATAACGCTAAGTGTAAAGGTCTTGTTTTCAATTTCAATATCCATATGCCCTTTATAATTTTGAGCTGTTTTTTCAATGCTTTTTAATCCAAGGCCATGACTTATATTATCCTTTTTAGTAGTAATAGGCATATCATCTTTTCCCAATTTGATTTCATTAAATTGATTTATAACCGTAAAAATAAAATTATCATTTTTAGTATCCATATTTACTTTGATGATATTGTCTTCGGGATTATCGCTTTTTAGATTTTTAACCGCTTCAATGGAATTATCTAGGGCATTGGCAATAATGATACATAAATCATTGGAATCAATATTAAGTTTTTGCGAAAGGGCCGCTTTTACCGAAATGTTTATATTATTATTCAAAGCAATTTGATATTTTTGATTAATAATACTATCTATAACAAAGTTACCTGTTTTTACTACATTATCAGCTTGTACAATGTCTTCATCAATTTCTGCTAAATAATCTATTATCTTTTCGTTCTGATTTTCTTTGGCAAATAAACTAATAACAATAAAATGATGTTTTAGGTCATGCCAAAGAGTTCGGATTTCTTGTTGCTTGGCAAAAAGCAAATCATAGTAATCCTGTTGATAAGAAAGCCTCTGTTTTTCTATATTTAAAATACTATTGTTATGTATACTCTGCGCTAATTTTTCCATCAAAAAGATCATTAATAAATTCATTACTAAAACGCCAATAGATACAATAGTAGTATATGGTGTAAGTGATAAATTATTTCTCCCCAAAACTATTTCGTTTTCTACAAGCAATAATACAATAAATACACTAATTACTGGGAAAAACAAAAATGCAAACCAGAATTTTTGTGGCACCGATTCAAATCTATCACTTTTTGTCATATTTAATAACAACATAACCATAAATAATACTATCTTGGATATAATACTCCCAAAAATAACATATGTATTATTTGATGTGACTTCCTCAAAAGTCCCGCTAAAAAACCCCACAAGGATAGCAGCACTGATAAAATCGCAAGTCAATAGTATAGCTTCAAATATAACAGTCATACATAATTTTTTAATAAAATTATCCTTAAAAAAAATAAAGACAAAAGAAAACTGCACTAGATATAAAAGTATTGGTTTAAAATACATATTAAATTCTATAGCTGTTAATCCCCAGGTAAGAAAAATTATGCCCGCAATAAAAACATAATAAAAAACATTATTTATCGGTTTTCTGTGCAATAGCTTATTTAAAAACCAAGCAAAGAAAACGACTTCAATTGAAGATATTACAAAATCAAATAAAGACATCATAATTTTTTCAGTCCTGTTATGTATTTTTTTATAACCTGGTCAATTTTGCTTCTGCTGATAGGTATTCTACTATTATCTTTTAAGATAATATTTTTAGAATTTTTGTCAATATAATTAATATGAAGAATATTAACAAGGTAACTTTGATGCGGTCTAATGAAATTTACAAATAGATCCTGGCTTTCAATATCATCCAATTTGCTATAGTATTCTATTTCGTCCCCAGTTATATCTTTAATAGAAACCTTTCTGTTACTGCTTTCAAAATAAACAATATCGTTTACAAGAATTTTTTTATATAGGCCTTTCGATGTAATAGAAAATGACATTTCCTTGTCCTTTTGAAGTTCTTCTATTGCTGACCTGATATCTGCCTTTAAAACCTCGGAATTTATTGGTTTTAATATGTAGCGAAAAGCTTTGACCCCATAACCATCAGGAGCATATTCCAAAAAACTGGTAATAAAAATTATCAGCAATTCTTCATTATACTTTCTGATTTGTTTAGCTACGTCAATTCCATTATCTTCATCGATGTTAATATCAAGCAAAATAATATCATATCTGTCATGTTGCTTTTCCACAGCAGCAATGAGCTCAGACGCTTTGGAAAAAGTTTCAAAGCGTATTTTTTGCTCGGATGATAATTCTTCTAAATATCCAGCTATTTGATTCAAATAAATGATATCATCATCACATGCAGCAATAAAGACCATAAATATTTCTCCACTTCTTTTATATCAATTAAATCGAATGTTTAATTTATTTATTAAGATGAACATATATATTTTCCCGTGGACTGGCATTAAGCGAAAGATTCGCAAATTCCCGGCGCAACCATTTTTCATAAGCAGCCGCTCCGATCATCGCCGCATTGTCCGTACAATATATAGGCGAAGGCCAGAGCAACTCTTTATCCGGCGCCCGCTCTTGCAAAAGCTCACGTAAGCGCATATTAGCAGCTACGCCACCCGCCAGTACTATAGTAGATAATCCCAACTCATTAGCGGCAAACACAGCCTTGGCCGATAAAACATCGCAGATCGCTTCCTGAAAAGAAGCTGCCAGATCGCAAATCTCCTGATGATCGGGAGAGATATTTTTCATCTTACGTAAATTAAGGTAATTAAGCACCGCCGATTTCAAGCCGCTAAAGCTGAAATCATAACTGCCAGGTTCCAAAAAGGCACGGGGAAATTGGTAAAAATTTTTATCACCGAAAGCAGCCGCTTTTTCGATAACCGGACCACCTGGATAACCTAGGCCCAATGCCCGCGCTACTTTATCAAAAGCTTCTCCAGCTGCGTCGTCCCTGCTTTGACCCAAAAGTTCATACTGACCTGGAGCATGCGCATGTACGATACCGCTATGGCTACCCGAAACCACCAAAGCCAAATAGGGATAATTAACCTTGTGTTCTAAAAAAATCGCCGACATGTGTCCATCCCAATGATGGACGGCGATCAAGGGCTTATTTAAAGCAAAAGCTAGGGCTTTGGCATAGGAAACGCCAACCAATAAAGCTCCAACCAAACCGGGGCCAGAGGATACGGCAATCGCATCCAGTTCTTCGAAATCCATCCCAGAGGCGGAAATTGCCTCCTCTACTACGGGCACGATAGCCTCCAGATGGCAACGGGAAGCTATTTCCGGCACAACTCCCCCATATTCTTTATGAACATCGATCTGCGAGGCAATAATATTGGAGCAGACGATTCTGCCATCCCTAACTACTGCCGCGGCAGTTTCATCACAGCTGCTCTCTATGGCCAGGATATGGACAGGCTTTGGCCCTTGCGCTTCTCCCATCAATCTTTCTCCTCTTGTAAATGGATAAGGTCCACCCACATGATAACGGCATCCTCATTGGAATCCGAATAATAACCTTTACGCAATCCGGCTGCTTTAAAGCCCATTTTTTTATAGAGTCTCTGTCCGGCGGCATTTCCCGCTCGCACTTCCAGAGTCATTTTTTCTCCACCTTCCATGAGACAGGCATTCATCACATAATACATCAAGAGCTCTCCCACCCCTTGCCGGCGAAACAGCGGATGAACAGCTACATTAGCAATATGCCCCTCATCCATGATTAGCCAATAGCCGGCAAAAGCGATCAATCTGTTTTCATAAAAACAACCCCAGTAACGGGAAAGGATATTCTCATCAAATTCATAACGATAAGCTTCACGGCTCCAGGGATATTTAAATGAAAGCTCCTCTACTTCCAGCACATTATCCAAATCTTTGATACCTAATGGCCTGATACTGATCTGGCTTGCATCTATCGGAATATGGTGATCCATATTATCCTCCTTACCGATCTTCTTAAAGTTAAATCTAATTCTTATTATACCTTCATGCTATTGCTACTATTATTACTACTATCTATCTCCAAACTAATTATATTTTATTTTTCTGTTTTTCCTTTTCCAGCTTGCGCTTCTCAGCTTCCGGCAAAAGTATATATACCGGCGCTAATGCTGCTGCAGTCACCGTTTTACCGGCTAAAAAAGATTCCTTGGCAATCAAAGCTGCACCACAAGCGGCAAAGATCCCTTTTCCCGCAGGCTCTTCCAGATAATTTTCACCCAGTTCATAACGCAATAAATTACGATAAAGGGATAATGCATCCCCTAAAAAAGTAATCGGCTCATCCCAAACAGCCAAAGCGTTTATCAATTCTTGCAAAGTCATGGCCTTATTTTCCCAGATGCGCTGACCGTCTCTAAAAAGTGCGCAATAAACCTCATCACGTCTGGCTTCTACGATAGGGCAGACCAAACCTTTTGCTCCGCAAAGACGGATATAAGACTCCAAAGTATCTATGGGAATCAAAGACAGACCCAAAGCTTGTCCCCAAGCTTTGGCCGTAGCGATACCAATGCGTAAACCGGTAAAAGAACCAGGTCCTACAATAACCGCAATAGCCGATACATCACGAAGTGTTAGCTGGGCATTATTCAGCATTGATTCGACCATCGGCATAAAAACCTGTGAATGCTGATAGCCGATATTGAAGCCAAATTGAGCCACGATCTCATCTTCATCCAAAATAGCCGCGGAGAGGGCAGAGCTTGCTGTATCAATGGCTAAGATTCGCATACCAGCGCCTCCTTTAGCCAGGGATATTCTTCAAGCGAAACATCAAATTCTAAGCGCCGCCATTCTTTATCACCATCATATCCCTGATAGAGGCACAGCAAAATAGTATCCGCAGGTAATAATGAACGGATGCGTTCCGCCCATTCCACCAGCGTCACCGACCGGCGGTTAAAACATTCTTCCAGGCCTATGCCATATATATCATCCTCTTCCAGACGGTAAGCATCAATATGATAAAAAGGCAAACGCCCATCATATTGTTGGAAAATCACAAAAGTAGGGCTAAGCACCCTTTCTTTTATCCCGAGTCCCAAAGCCAAACCTTGAGCAAAGGTGGTCTTGCCGGCTCCTAATTCGCCGTCAAGCGCCAAAACAGTACCCGCTGGAATACTTTGGCCTATCCTTTGACCTAATTTTTGCGTCTCTTGCGCTGTATAGGTGATAATAGAAAACAAGTTTATCCTCTCCTGCGGCATGATATGCATCTATTCTTTAGGCGGCCAATTTTCTTTTGAAGCAATGCCCTTAAATTGGCGGTATTCATCTCGCACCGCCTGCATATCTTGCCAAACTAAGCTTTTTTTACTTTCATCTCGTAAAAGTGCTGCCGGATGAAAGGTAGGCATGATCATAAAAGCACCTTTTTGCACCCATTTCCCCCGGTCCCTGGTGATTTTGGCATCATCGCTAACCACTACTTGGGTTGCCAGCGAACCCAAACAAACGATGATATGGGGATGGATAAGGCGCAACTGCTCACGTAAATAACCTTTGCAAGCCGCTACTTCCTCTATCTGTGGCAAACGGTTATTGGGTGGGCGGCATTTAACCACATTGCAAATATATATATCATCGAAAGGCAGCTCGGCTGCCTCGAGTATCCTGTCTAAAAGTTGACCGGCGCGCCCCACAAAAGGTAAGCCCATCCTATCTTCATCCGCGCCCGGTCCTTCTCCGATCAGCATCAAAGAAGCTGAAATATTGCCCTTGCCAAAAACCGAATTTTGCCGCAACTTTCCTAAAGAACAATCCTGGCAACGGGCAACCTCTTGTTCAAGTAGGTG
>Ga0209016_1001289_pt1 | contig 20853 bp, 25 predicted proteins | sample EPASupsiteSAE305_FD_187265 | JGI IMG/M metagenome (GOLD analysis project Ga0209016, IMG submission 187265) | Bioremediated contaminated groundwater microbial communities from EPA Superfund site, New Mexico - SAE3-05 (SPAdes) (version 2) | ecosystem: Environmental > Aquatic > Deep subsurface >...
AATCTTTGTGGGTGAATCAGCACGTACGAACAAAGAGGGCATTGAAGCCTTAAAAACTATTATCAAGCCATTTGGTTATGAAGTCATTGCGGTAAAAGTGACAGGGTGTTTGCATCTTAAGACAGGCGCTACTGCGCTGGATGATAAAACCATTTTTATCAATTCGCACTGGGTGGATGCAGAGGCATTTGAGGGCTTTACTAAAGTTGAAGCCTTAAATGATGAGCCTTTTGGTGCAAATGTGCTCAAAATGGGAAACATCCTTTGTATGAATGAAGCATTTCCTAAAAGCATTGCGCTTATCAAATCGCTAGGTTACACGGTTGATTCGTGCAACATCAGCGAGTTTGTCAAAGCCGAAGCAGGATTGACGTGTATGAGTGTTCCATTTTTATCGAATGATTAAGAATCGATAATTTCATTTGCTACCTCGATGAGATTTCCATCGAGATCACGAAAATAAACGGATAATAATTCGCTTCTTGCACCTGTTCGTTTTATAGGTCCTTCAAGATAGGACACACCACAGCGAAGTAAATGTTTTAAAAAAATTTGAATAGGCATTTGCGTAATAAAACACAGATCAGCAGAACCTGTAGTCGGGTATGTCGCTTTAGGCTCATATTCGTGTCCAATTTCGTGAAGGTTGATTTTACTCTCACCAAATTTAAGAGCTTTTCTGCCATTGAACGTTATCTCTTCCATTTGTAAAACGGTGCTATAAAAGGTACAACTACGCTCAATATTTGCAACCGTTAAAACAAGATGATCTAAATGCGATATAAGTGACATGTTCATAATTCCCTATTTGTTTTTTATCATAGTGTGTTGGTATAACAATGGTATCACTATGTTTTTTCATTCGCTTCTCAAAAAATGCTTTTTGGTGCATAAGCATTTTTTGAGAAGGTAAATAGAGAGGAATTCAAATATAATATAGAAAGTTTTAATGTAGAGTTTTAAAGGTATAACAAACGATGATTGCGAAACACAATTTTGATAAAAAAGAGTTCAAGATTATTGGATTCTTATCGATTCTTTTTTTTATTTTCCTCTTAGTCAATCATGCGTTAAATTATAAATTACTCAAAGAGACTATTCAAGCGTATGAAAACACAATACTGGCTCGTGTAGATGGCAAACTATCTGATTGGGTCAATGAGCGGTTTTCTAACATTGAAAAAATTCAGCATTTCTTAGAAAAATCAGAGATAAATAGCAAGGCTGAACTTCAAAAAAGTTTGAAACGCATTCAAGAGACAAGCAATTTCCCTTATATTATTATGGGGTTGGATGATGGTACGTTTTTAATTTCAGAAGATAATTTTGTAACGCCAAAAGAGTATGACCCAAGGCGAAGAGAGTGGTATGCAGATACACTTAAAATGCGAAAAACAATTGTCACAAAACCCTATGTGAGCATGCGCCTTAGTTTACCAGCTGTTTCGGTATGTACACCTATTGATATCTTTGGAGGGATTGGTGTTGTATGTGGAGGTCAGCCTTTTGAGGTCATTCAACAATACATCTCTAGTTATGACATTTTATACGATAAGGCTTTGTATTTGGTGGATGAAAATGGAATTGTTTTAGCCAGCTCGAACCACCAAAAAAATGCTCCAAGTTTCTTAAATGTAACCACGCTTAACGATGACTTTTTAGTGATGAAAATTGCCAATACAAATTGGAATCTGGTCTTTGAAAAAAATCAAGCAATTTACAGTGAAAGACTCAACGTACAACTTTTAATCAGCCTTTTAATTTATGGTGGAAGTATCACGTTGTACATATTTCTCAATCTCTTTTGGCTTTCAAAAAACCGTAAGGTCGAAAATGAACTGACTAAGCAAAAAGACTATTTTCACAATTTTATGCAGCATCATACGTTAAGAGGTGTCATGATTTGTGATTCTTCTGCAAAAATAATCTTTTGCAATCAAACCTTTAGTCATTTTTTACAGATAAAAGAGCCTGTGGAAGAGGGTAATTTTTATGATCTTCTTCAAAAAATGACACAACTCGATCAGAGTATAAAAGAGCAAATTGTTAATTTGATTTTTGAGGTGCAAGAGAGTTCTCAAACCAAATATCTCAATATCGCTAATTCTCAAAATCGAGCAGCTCAACTTTTATTGACTTTAGCGCCTTTTGGCTCAAAAGAAAATAATCAAAATAGTTTTTTACTCTCTTTACAAGATACGACAGAAATGCAGTCTGTTGATGATGAAGAACAAAAAGTCAGTGGTGATGTGGTCTTTAATGCGCACATTGAAAAGCTTTTGATGTTTATAGAAAAAAATCTTGATGATGAACGGCTTGATATCAATAAACTAGCCCATGTTTGTGGTTATTCGAAGTACCATCTGCAACGTATTTTTAAACATTATTGTGGTGAAAATATCGCTTCGTATTTAAGACGATTGCGTATGGAAAAGAGTGCTTTTTTACTCAAATATTCAGAAGAAAAAATTTCAGTGATTGCTGCGTTGTGTGGCTTTGGATACAATCAGTCTTACATTAGAGCGTTTGAGAAATACTATACGCTTTCTCCTAGTGATTTTAGAGATACACACATCAATGATATGCACAATTCAATGATTTTTGATCGAAATGAATATGAAATTATTGAGCAAAAACAATTATCTGTCTTGAATGTGTATAACACACAAAAAGAAAATACTCAGCAGAGTATAGAAATGCTTTTAGAAGACTGTTTAGAAGGGCTTAATCCAAATGCCCAAATGCTTGGTATTTATATGAATGATCCAAAAATGAGCTTTAAAGAAGAAGACAATGTAGCTCCCTATGCTTTTGGCATTCTCTTAGAAGCACATGAATATGAAGGCAAAAAAAATCTTCCTATTCGCATTTTTGAATCAGGAAAATATGCCAAAATAGCCTTTGATCCTCGAAAAAATGATTTAGAAGTGTTTATTCAAAAAATATATTTAACGTTCTACAAATCCTCGGTATATCATTCAAACTTCTTGCCTCTTTTACAAATACAGCATGCAACTCGCCAATCTTATCTCGAAGATATCGCTCAACCCAGTGATTTTTTAGTTTATCTTGGGAAGCTTTAAACATCTCTCATTTTCTGCGCTTTAGTGTTAAAAAGCACTTTTTGTTCATTCTTTAATTAGCAGTTATCTTAATCTTTCATTTGGAATTACTATTAAGTTCCAAACAAAAGGAGATATTGCATGTTAAATATGCAACGAAGAAAAGCAATGAAAACATTTGCTTTACTCGGTAGTGGAGTGGCATTGTTTCCAGCATTAGAAGCGCAAGCAAAAATGCTTGAAAAAGATGTTCCAAGATGGGATGAAGAGTTTGATGCTATTGTTGTCGGCAGCGGTTTTGCTGGTAGTGCTGCAATGGTATCTATGATGGATAATGGGCTTAGAAATGTGCTCATGATTGATAAGATGCCATACCTCGGTGGTAACTCATCTATTAGTGGTGGATCATTTGCAATCTCTGGAACATACATTCAAAAGCAGGATGGCATAGATGATAATCCAGAATTACATATTAAAGATACCCTAAAAAGCGGTAAAAATCTTAATGACATCGAGCTTGTGCGTATTATGGCATATGAAGGGCTTGATTCATTTAATTGGCTAACTACGAATGGAGTGAAATGGAAATGGGTTAGCCAAAGTGGTGGACACAGTGTTTCAAGAAGCCATTCAGCCGGTGCTGGCTCTTATATCGTCAGACCGCTTCAAAAACGTATACGAGAAATGGGTGGAAAGATTCGTATGCGTGTCATTATGGACGAGATTGTTTATAATGAAAAAGGGCATGTTATTGGTATGAAAGTCCGTGAAAAATATGAATTCAAATTTGATCGTGATTTTGATGAAAACGAGAATACTACGGGCAATACAAAATATTACCGAGCCAATGCAGGAATTATTTTAGCCACAGGAGGTTGGGGTGCTGATAAAAAATTCCGACAACAAATGGATGCAAAACTAACACCTACAACACTGACTACCAATCATATGGGTGCGACGGGTTACACTATCAAAAAATTGATTCAAGATGACATTGAGACAATTGACATGCAATACATCCAATCCATGCATGTAACATCAGCAGACGAAGGCAGTTTTGGTTTTGCGTACCGTTTTATTACCAGAGCGTATGGCTACGGCATGATGATCAATCCAAAAACAGGTCGTCGTTTTGTCAATGAAATTGTTGACCGTAAAAATGGTACTGATGCCATTCTTGCTATGAATGAGGGTGGAACTAACCATCCTATTTTATTTATGGATTCTGTTGGTGTTAAAACAGTTGATATTGCAGATTTACAGCGTGGTATGGAAGCAGATGCGATTTGGCAATTTGAAACACTCGATGAGATGATTGCAAAATTTAACATTAACAAAGAGCCATTTTTGGATGAACTCAAAAAATACAATGAGTATGTCAAAAGCGGTAAAGATGCTGATTATGGTCGTGTTTTTCAAAAGTATAAAGGAGCAACGATCACAATTGAAAAGCCTCCATTCTTTGCAGCACGTCCAGGACCAAAGATCCATCACTGTATGGGAGGAGTGAAAACAACACCTCAGTGTTTAGTATTCCACAAAGGGGGTTACACTGTACCAGGTCTTTTTGCGTGTGGTGAAGTAACCGGCGGAAGACACGGATACAATAGACTTGGTTCTAACGCAGTATTGGATTGTATTTTATTTGGTCGAAAAGCAGGTAAATCTATCGCTGATCGTTATAAACAAATTGTAAGGAGCTAAGGATGAAAAGAGTAACAAACGTAATCATAACAGTGCTCTTTATGTTTTGTACCGCTTCTTGGATTGTTGCGGCTGAAAATAGTTCTAAGCTATTACCTTTGACACCAATGGGTGATAAATTTACAGCACAAAATTATCCATTAGATGGTATTCATAAGAAACTTGGGCTATCATGCGTGGATTGTCATAACGAAACTAAACCTGAAGAGTATTCGAGTGAAATGCTGGGTAGTTGTTTGAAATGTCACGGCAACTATGAAACCGTTAAAGAGCGAACAGCTCATTGGGGGCATAACAATAACGTTCACCAATCCCCTCACTTTGAGAATTTAGCCTGTGATGTTTGCCATAAATCACATAGCAAGCCTGCGTCCAATTCTAATCTTTGTGTGCAGTGCCATGGTCAAAAGACTATGAAACAACTGCTTGTGAAGTAAGGAGAAGATGATGAAAAAAATTATAGTAATCACCGTAGCCATCAGTTTCGTAGCAACGCTTATTTTGGTATGGAGTGGGCATAAAGTTGTGAAAGTCACAGGGGATGCACCATTTTGTGGTTCATGCCATTCATGGGATGGTCTAATCGCTCAAACACATATGCATGATCCAATTCACGGCAACGCTAACCCAAAAGGCGTTCAGGCAAGCTGTACAGATTGTCACTTACCACATAGTTCACTCATCGCTTATTTAGGTGTGAAAGCTAAAAATGGTATTGCTGAGGGCTGGACAACACTGACAAAAGATCCAAGTAAGAAAGATTGGTTGGCTAATAGGGAAAATGCGCGTAAAAATTATACATATGATAGTTCGTGTTTAGAATGCCATAAAGGTCTTTTAGAGAGAGCTTCCAAAGCAGAGTTTGCAGATGAGAAATCAAGCAAAATGCACCTTAAATATATCAATTTCAAAGGTACAAAAGAAGAGATGCAATGTACCAGTTGTCATAAATTGGTAGGGCATAAAGACCTTGGAGAGACATTATTTAAGCAAAAAGATACACGTCCAGAATCATGGGATGAGTGGGAAAAACAGCGTAAAGAGAAAAAATAGTTGAATAGGGAAGTGACACCACTTCCCTGTTAGATATCACAATGATTTAAAGCGTGATTTTAGTCCCTAATACCCCTAAAAATTTGGCAATCCATTGAGGATGCGCTGGCCATGCTGGGGCTGTAACAAGATTGCCATCAACAGTTGCTTCAGTAACTTCGATGGCTTTGTAACTACCACCTGCTTTGGTAACTTCAGGAGCACAAGCAGGGTACGCAGAACAGCTTTTTCCTCCCAATACATCCGCAGCAGCAAGTAGTTGCGCTCCATGGCAAATGGCAGCAATAGGTTTGTTGGCTTTTGCAAAGTGGCGCACCATCTCTAACACTTTTTCATTGAGCCTGAGGTACTCAGGAGCACGACCACCAGGAACTACGAGTGCATCAAACTCTTCGGCTTTGATGGCATCAAACGTGCCATTGAGTGTAAAATTATGACCGGGTTTTTCACTGTACGTTTGGTCACCCTCAAAATCATGTATAGCTGTACGGATAAATTCTCCTGCTTTTTTATTTGGGCAGACAGCGGTGACAGAGTGTCCAACAGCAGCGAGTGCTTGAAAAGGAACCATGACTTCATAGTCTTCTACATAATCTCCAACGATAAACAGAATTTTCTTTGCCATAATGTCTCCTTATGAAATGGTAATATATTTGATTATAACGCCATTTGATTACAACTCTCTTATGGTTTTATGCTTTTTTCATACACAAAAGAATACTTTAAATTAAAGCCCAGGTATCCCATAAATGTAGCCTACAGGAGCTTGGAATTTATCGATTTTTGGTGCTACTTTTATTTGAAGAACTTTATCCATCGTTTTGATAAAATCGCCTTGATGTTGGGCATTGCTCATGATGTATGTATGACCGTTGAGGTTTTCCACCACTTGGAGTCCTGTTGCTTCTGCACCCGCAGGAACAGAGAGAATACGAGAAAGTTTTTTGGTATCAATGTTGTATGCCCAAACGTAGTTGTTAACATGGGCTCCACTGTCCTCACCAATAAAGAGTGTACGAGCACGTGAGGAGTAAAAGAGATTGTCTGTGTTCGCAATTTTATTGACAGCACACGTGTTACCAAAAAGATCGGTAGCAATCTCTTCTCCTAAGAGTGCCGTAGGAACATGCATCGAAGTAGGGACAAAATCACTTTTAATCATTTCACCATTGGTATCATATATACCGCTCGATAGAGTAACTTCATAGGTTCCTCCACAGCGATTTTTTGCGACTCTGATGTCATCTTTTGAAAAACGCTCATCTTTTAACATACCTTTTTCGATATAGGACATTGCAATGTAGAGCTTTTTATCTTCTTTGTTAAAGGCAACACCTTCCATTTTGTTGAACTCGGTTGTTGCCCCAAGATACGCTGCATAACGTCTTGTTTCTAAAAAGGCCGCAGCACATTCCATCCCTGATTTGAGTTTTAAGTATTCAACTTCTGAATGTCCTGCTTTGATAGCTTTAAATCCTTCATGCTTTTGCGGGTCGAATTCTTTAGGAGCGAGGCTTTCAAAGATGTCATCAAATGTTAAGTTCTCTTTCCATCGCCATACTTCTTCGCTGCTTGCATGACCCAATTTAATCCAACTGAGTGTTGCTTGACCGCCATCTTTAGCGCCATCTTCATTGATTTGTTTCCAGACAGCAGCGTAGAGAGTTCCACTGTCAAGCTCTTTTTCACCATCTCCCACATACATATACAGTCCCACTTGCGTACCATCATCACCAAAAAAAGCGGTTTTAGCATCACTCATGACTTTTGCTATTTCCCAGGTTCCGCGTCCCATCGCATAGTGCTTTTTGACATTGGTTTTTCCGTTAGGTTTTACGGTAACTTCGGTAATGTAACCATAATCATACGCTTTAGCTTCTTGTTTACCTTCAAAGTAGAGCTCACTCATGGCTTTAAGCCCTTTTTGTGTTTTTTTATAATGCTCATCGTTTTGGGCGGTAAAGTAAAGATCATAATCTTCTTCACTTCCTAAGTGCGTATTCCAAGGAGTTTGTGAACCAAAGCAAGGAGTCCAAATACCACCTACCTTAGAAAAGTCGATAGGATATTGATCGGTTGCTTTGAGTTTACCATCTCGCATATCTTGGCGAAGAGAGGTTAATGTCATGCTCATAGGTGCACGGTTGTACCACATTTCACTTTTTTCTACGGATGATCCATCACTTAAAATCCAGTCATACTCATAATGTGTGACCAAATACAATGAGCCTTCAACACTTAAAAGTGAGTTGCTATCGGGTGTCTCTGCGATAAGTGGTTTTCCAAAAGGGTCTTTGAGAGGTTTTTGTGAAATACTATAGAGTTGTCCTGCAGGGTTTTTACTTGTACCAACTTTATCTTTAACGCCAAAAAGTGTTTCATATGAAAGTGCTCTTTCGATTTTTCCACCACTGGGAGTATGAATAATGACTTTTGCCTCAGAGTACGTTTTTGCCATTTTTTCAGGCGTGTTAGGTGCTTCCATGCCAATAAATTCTACACGAGTGCCTGCGCAAAGACTTGATGCTACCAATGAGAATGAAATGAGTAGGGGTGTTAATGATTTCACGAGAGCCTCCAATAAATTTTACTCGTACAATCGTAAAAAAGAAGTGTTACAAATACGTTACAATCTTAAAAAAAAGCGTTAGATCAAGAATACACTAGAAAGCTTGAAGAAAGTCATTTTACAATAATTGAAATTATACCCTAAGGAGAGAAAGATGAAAAATATTTTAGTTGCAACTCTAATGTTGTTCCTTGCTACAGTGGGTTTTGCAAAAGAACACGCTGTAACATATGAAGTGGATGGCAAAGTGTATGAAGGCTATTACAGTACACCTTCCGATAATGCTCCGTTAGTTTTCATCATCCATGACTGGGATGGGCTGAATGCTTATGAGATGAAACGTGCAAAAATGCTCAATACGTTAGGTTATGGTGCATTTGCGATTGACCTTTTTGGCAAAGGTGTTCAGCCAGTGACGCTAGAGGAAAAAAAGGCATTAACCAATGCTCTCTACAATGACAGAGCCAAAATGCAAAAACTTTTAAATGCCAGTTATCAAGCAGCAAAAAAAGAGGGTGCTAATGTGACCAATGCGATTGGTATAGGCTATTGTTTTGGTGGTGCCGCATTGTTAGAGATGGCACGAATGGGAACACCACTAAAAGGTTTTGCAAGTTTTCATGGAGGATTAGCAACTCCTAGTGGAGAAGATTATAAGCAGACAAAAGGTTTTGTGCTTATCTTGCATGGAACAGCAGATGAAAGCGTAAGTATGGATGAGTTTGCAACCCTTGCGAAGGAGCTTGAAAAGACAGGCATTAAGCATGAAATGATTGCATACAGTGGTGCACCTCATGCGTTTAGCGTCTTTGGTACAGAACGATACAGAGAAGATGCTGATAAAAAATCGTGGAGAAGATTGGTTGAATTTTTAGATGAGACACTCTCAAAATAAGGTATATTTTTTGCTTTCAAATGTGCATGTAAAAAGGAGTTGCTATGGACAACAGACTATTTCAAATCGACCCATATGCAGGCATTAGCTATGGACTCTATAATTCGCTTAAAGGTGAAAAAGGGAGTTTTGAAGACTTTTTGCTTCATTATGATTCGACAGGTGCAAACAACGATGACAGCTCATGGCTTACAAAACTGATTAAAGAAGATACAACCAGTGCTCTTAGCTCCCCAGAAGTTTGGGAAGCGATGAATACACTGGGCATCAATGGCGTGGATCTCTTTAGTGGGGTCAATTCATCTGATTTTTTTGATACTCAAGTCAGTGCATTAAAGATGCAACTGATGGAAGCTTTTAGCAAACGATCTGATTATAAAGAGATGAAACCACTCCTTGAACAGTTGATGAGCTAACGACAGACATATGTAACAATATCGAACTCAGCGGTACCAATCGTAGGTTGGTACCATTGGGTTGGCGTTCCTTGAATATCTTTTACGGAACGTGTACTACTTCCTACTTGTCTTATATAGCGAGAAGGGCAATTGACTTCTGCTTTAATATACATGATGGTATCAAAACTCTGACGTCTTAATGTAATGGTACTGAGTGTTGCTTGACGTCCTTCTTCCAAAACATAGTACTTATAAATATCTTTATAGGCTGTTCTTGGTATCTCGATTTCTTGAGATTTACTGACACCATAGGTATTGAGTGCCAAGATAGCACCAAAAATAATGAATAATTTTTTTATGATAAACATATATTCTCCTTTGTCGATCTTGTTTTCATTGTAGCAAAAGCTAACTCAATGTGCCATTAGCAAATACACCTTAAGTGATTAAAGCATGAGAATTTCATAATTTATTCATCTTTAGGGTACAATACTTGAGCACAGTGTCATAAGTTTGTATAAAGGGCTTTGCATGGGACATAGCGTGGAAAAAGAGCAAGAGCAAAAAGAGAAGATCAAGCTTTTATCGCGTGAGCTTCGTATGGTGCAAAAAAATCTTGTAGAACAGTTTTATACAGACCCTCTCACACGCCTTCCAAATCTTTATAAATTGCGACATGATCTTGAAGAGCTAAGCGAATTTACACTTATTATTGCCAATATCGATAATTTCAAACTTCTAAATGATTTTTACGGATTTGTTGTAGGTGATTTTATTTTAGAGTCATTTGCCAAAACACTTAAAATTGAGCTTCAAGAGGTTGCGGTTTACCGTATTGCTGGCGATGAATTTGCCATTTTGTTGCATGAAAGAATGAGCTTTTATCTGCTTAAAAATTATCTTACACATCTTTCAAAACAGTTGACACATCTTAGATATGCCTATGCTCAAACAGAGATTTATGTGGACTGCACACTCTCATCCAGTGCGAGTTTTTCAAATGACGATATTTTTTCAAAAGTAAGTATGGCGCTTAAATACGCTAAAAAAGAGCAATTGAAGTTTTGGATCTATGAAGATACAATGAACTTTTCACAAGAGTATGAGAGTAACCTCAAGTATGCGACAAAAGTGCGTAAAGCCATTGTAGATTATTCGGGTATTGTGCCGTATTTTCAGCCGATTATCGACAATGCCAGCAATGAAATTATCAAATTTGAAGCGCTTTCTCGTCTTGTCGATGAAGAGGGCGTCATTCATTCTCCACACAATTTTATACCCATTGCTAAGATGATAAAAGTGTATGACAAGATTACAATGACGATCATCGATAAAAGCTTTAAAGTCTTCGAGACACACCCTTATGACTTTAGTATCAACCTCTCTTTTGAAGATATCATTAACCAAGAGATATATGACTTTATTATTCGAAAACTCCGTGATTCCAATATGGGACATCGTGTTACCTTTGAGCTTTTAGAGTCTGAAAAGGTCAATGATTTTAACAAAGTTGTTCATTTTTTCAATGAGATAAAACGCTATGGCGCTAAAGTAGCGATAGATGATTTTGGAAGTGGTTTTTCTAACTTCTCTTATATCATTAAACTCAATCCTGATTTTATCAAGATTGATGGAAGCCTTATCAAAGACATTGATAAAGATAAAAACGCGCAGATCGTTGTTGAAACGATTGTGAACTTTTCTAAAAAACTAAGCATCAAAACGGTTGCGGAGTTTGTTCACTCCAGTACGGTACTTTCTACGGTAAAACAGCTGGGTATTGACTATTCACAAGGCTATTTTATCGATATGCCTTCGCCTCAAATTGTGACCTAAGAACTTTAGGCGACAACGTCGGTATCCCACAAAATACTCACACCGTATTCTGGGTCAGGAATGACGTATTTGAAGTATTCGCTTGTACCTTTTCGTCCATGTAGCCTTACTGCAATTTGTCCCTCTTTTAACAGTTGTTTCATTTCATACTCGCTCAAACTTCGTTTGTTCCAGCGTAAAAAAGCGTTGGAGTAAACTCGAAAACGACATGTTGCATCGCTACTAAAAACATAGTCATCGTTGATGTCACGCTCTTTTTTGGCATGTTCACAGCTGTAAAGATTCACTTTTTGCCCTCGAATAGTAAGCTTTTGTGAGATCACACTACCACCGCAATAGGGGCATTTCCCAAGAATCATTACACACCTCAATGTTAATTTATGAGGGTATGGTAGCAAAGCGAGCAGTAAGAGGTTGAAAATATTTCAGAATGAAAGAAAATAAATTATTTACCAGAAGAGAGATTTTATAAAAACCTCTCCACAAATCTATCTAAGCCTTCATCATTCATAGCGCCCGAAACACGCTCAATCTCTTGTCCATCTTTAAAGACAATGAGTGTAGGAATAGAGCGAATTTTAAAGCGAGAAGCAAGGAATTGTTCTGCTTCAGTATCGACTTTAGCGAACAACACACGAAGAGGGTAGGCACGTGCTGCCTGCTCGAAGATAGGTGCAAACATTTTACACGGTCCACACCAAGGTGCCCAAAAATCGACGATAACAGGAACATCTGTACTCTCTAGTACTGCTTCAAGATTGTCACTTGTAAGTGCAACAGGATGGGGGTCAAGCAAAGAAGCTTTACATTTTCCACAGTTAGCTTTTTTATAAACTTCTAGTTTTGGAACATTATTGGTTGCAAGGCAAGAGGGACAAATAACTTTCATAGCTTATCCTTTCGTCGCATAATCTTTAAGTGCTTGAAGAATTTTGGGTTCTAACTCCCACTCTTTACCATCAACAGACATCACAGATTCTCGTTTGATGCCATCAACTGAGCCTTTGCTGACGATGAAGGCGAGGTATTTTTCAACTTCTTCAAAACGGGGTAACACTTCTACATGCAAAACGCGTTCAAGTTCTGCGATGAACCCATACCCACCCCAATTAGAAACCGAAGCAATCATAGGGTAGTCACAAGGAATGACACAGTAGTCATAAAAAAGCTCTTTATTGTTAAGGACTTCCGCAAAGCTTCCCATGCCTACTTCATTGCCACCATCGCCTATGCCAAAACTAGGAGCGATTTGGCTTCCCTTTTTAAAGAGTTCATCCACAGGTGCTGTAAACTCTTTGATATCAACGCCTCTGGCGTTTAGATAACGACCTTCAGCATTTTGACCGCAGCGCTCAATGGAAAGATGACAAATGGGTTTATAGGTATTTAAAATCATAGAGCTCTCTTCATTGCTTAAGCCTTCAAGCGGAATGTAGAGCGTTTTAATATCTGGAAAATAGTCATCACAAAAATGATCGGTAATAATAACAGGCATGTAGCCCAATTTTTCAAATGCTTTCGCTAAAAAATAAGCACCCAATGGACCATCGGTTTCGGCAAAACCTGCAACATAAAAGCCTGTATAAATGAAAACAACACCTTTTTCGAGTTTTAGAAAAGCATTGACAGCTTTTTTGGTATGTTCATTGGGAAAATGTGCTTGAATTTTGTCCATATTGCGCGTAGAGTGTTGGAGAACGATCTCTTCGATAGTATGAAAATTGCTCATGAAAGCCTTTGCATATAAAAAGTTAACAGGAAAAATTGTATCTAAAATTTGATACAATTTAACCAAAAAAAGGGATTAAAATGTCTCCAAAAGAGTTACGCGCTAAAATTGCCAAGGGCGAATTTACAAGACCAACAGCGGGTGAATGCCCAGGGTATATTCAGATGAACATGGTAGCTTTGCCAAGAGAATATGCAGAGCGTTTTGAAGCATTTGCCAATGAAAACTCTAAAGCCATTCCTGTTCTTGAAGTGATTTCCAAAGGACATCATTCCCAAATCTTAGCACCTGGTGCTGACATCTTAAAAGAAATTCCAAAATACAATATTTTGAGAGACGGTGTTTTAGTAGAAACCGTAACGGACATCACACCGTATTATACGCCTGATTTGGTCTTCTTTTTGATTGGTTGTAGCTTCTCATTTGAAACAGCACTTATTGAAAATGGTATGCCACTTCGTCATGTCGATCAGCAAAAAAATGTTGCGATGTATCGAACGAACATCAAACTTAAACCTGTTGGCGGATTTGAAGGCGAAATGGTTGTAAGTATGCGCCCGATTAAAAAAGAAAAAGTTGCTGATGCATGTGTGGTTACCAGTCATTTTCCGAGGATGCATGGTTCACCGATACAAGTGGGTTATCCTGAGATGATTGGTATTCATGATGTTGCTCATCCTGATTATGGCGATGCAATAGAGATCAAAAATGATGAAATTCCATTGTTCTGGCCATGTGGAGTAACACCTCAAAATGTCATCACTAGTATGAAACTTCCTTTTGCAATCACTCATGCACCAGGACATATGTTCATCACCGATAAAAAAGATAGCGAATACTACGAATAAGACTACTGTACAAACGCTTCTTGAATAGGCTTAAATCGGTATGTTTTAAGTACTTCGGGAAGCTTTTTCTCCATCATCGCAATTCCCTGAGGCTCATTTTTATTACCATGAATGAGGATAATACTTCCTTTTTGAATAGGCTCATTTTTAGCAATCCAAGCATTTGCACCCAAAGGGATTAAAAAGTACGTTTCTCTAAGTTCTCTCATAAGCTTCTCATCTGCAACTAACCCTGGAAAACGAAAGAAAACAGAAGGTGTAATCCCTTCTTCTAAAAGCGTTTTTTCTAATCCTAGAATTTCTGTTTTTGTATCGGTGTTTTGATGTAACATAAAATTTTTGCGTTCAGGAAGTTTAGGGTCATAAAAATGAGTGTGCGTATGGTTAACCCATGTAATCTCTAAAAGAGGATTTTTTACAAGGGCCTCAAATTCTTTTGGGTGATGTTCTTTCCAAGCAGAACTAAGTGCAATAGCAATGGGTGTTTTTCCATTTTGCTTGGTTAATTTTTCTATAAAATCGCTTTCATACCCTTTTTTACTGGAAGGACAAAGATCCATGCTAAGATAAATCGCTTTATCATTTGCCGTGATACCTTGTGTTGCTCCACCTTTTATATAAGTAGCTGTAGCAGCGCTCAATTGTTTTGCAAATGGAGTTTTCGAAAAATTTTCATCTAAAGGCATTAATTTTAAAGGATCGAGTGAACGTACTTTGGTTTGAAGCGTTTGTGTATTGGTTGTGAGATAAAATGTTACACCACTGAGCTGAAAACGACGAGAAATGAGAAAAAGGGTATCGTTTTCCTGATACTGTTTTGTGAAGATTTCATACTGTTTAATATGCTCAATTGCAGACAATGGAAGCCAACATAAGAGTAAAGAAAAAATTAGTCGTAACATGCATACTCCTTTTACAAGAATTTTAGCTCTTTTTTGAAAAAATATGATTATAATTTCGCAAAATATTGTCTAATGGCGGTGTTTGAGTTTTCAAACGGATTTTAAGGCTGTAAGGCCTAAAGAAATAATGAGAATGAGAGAATGACGGTCAACGAAGCAGTTTTAGAGATGCGTTATAGTGGGATCCCTGAAGAAGATATTGAGGAGATTCTTGAAATTTGCAAGAAAAAAGGACTCAGCCCTCAAAATATCGACAAAGAGCTTGAAAGCAGAGGCTTAGATAAGGTTTTTGAGTTTGAGTACGATGCAAGTGAGAGTTGGTTTGAAAGTGGGGCTGCAAGTAGCGCTCCTGCACACAAAGCACCAAGCAAACAGGGCTTAGAAAAGGAAAAAAAGTAGATGGCAAAACAAATTAGACAAATTATTGAAGAGTATTATGAAACCATTTGGAATGAGCAAAAACTCGATCAAGCTCATCATTTTTTACATTCTGCCATTACCTTTAGAGGTTCTTTAGGTATGCGCGTTGAAGGTATCAATGGTTTCAATGACTATGCCAAAATGCTTTTTAGTGCGTTTTCAAATCTTTACCACGTAATTGAAGATGTTGTCGTTGAAGGTGATAAAGCAGCAGTAAGACTGGTTTACTCAGGAATGCATACAGGTAAACTGTTTGGCTTTGAGCCAACAGGCAATCGTATTCGCTATTCTGGTGCATGTTTTTTTAAATTTGAAGATGACAAAATTGTTGATGCATGGGTTCTAGGTGACCTTAATGCACTCTACGGACAACTTAACGTCGCTGATCACCATTAATTTTTGCTTCTTTATAAGCCATCATAGAGTGTACGATTAAGGTCGTAACAATGATGGCTCCCCCGATGAGTGTATTAAGGTGCGGTTTCTCATCCATTAAAATCCACACCCAAAACGGTGCAAGTACAGGCTCAATAATCGTCAAAAGCGCCACTTCAACAGAAGGTAATACTTTCGTTCCAATACCGATAAATGCTCGTGAAAGCGGTGTGAGTAATGCGCCCATAAAGACAATAATCCAAAGCGAATAACTATCTGGAATAATCATAGGAGCAGTCATCGCTGCTAAAAGAGATGCTATGAGAGCACCCGTTCCAAAACACGCAAGACGGTTAGCCTCTTTATCTCGCTCTAAAACAGACAACATGGATACAAAAGCAAACACACACCCAAAGGCGTAAAGATTGCCTTCCATATTGCCAAGTTCTAAGTCATTGAATAAAATAATGGCAAGTCCTATAAACACAAAAAAGATTGCGCCAAAAGTACGCTGTGGTGTTTTTTGTTTAAAAAAGATAAAAGCGATCATAGCACTAAGTAGTGGTCCCGTACTTAAGATAAATACAGCACTCGCAACACTGGTGTGTTTGATAGCTAGAATAAACAAAAGATTGCTCAGTCCTATACAAAGTCCACTCCACAAAATAGAGCTAAGATGATTTTTATAGATAGAAGCGATACTGTTTTTATGCTTTGAGTATAAAGTAAGATTCATTGTCACAAACATACACAAACCAAAGTAAAAGGTAAAATTCTGAGCAGGAACATGTGTCATTTTAATGAGTGGTGATTCAAAACTCATGAGGATCATACCCAGTGTAGTAATACCAAAAGCTTTTGTGTAATTCATAAGACTACTTTGTCTGTTGCTTACGAAAAGTGATATAGAGTTTTTCTATCTTAGCACGTGCCCAAGGGGTCTTTCTGAAAAATTTTAGGCATGAGTTGATACTAGGATTTTCATGAAAGCAGTTCATGTGCATCATCTCATCCAGTTTTTCCCAGCCATAGTGCGCTTGCAGTTCCGTGACCAGCTTTTCAAGCGTGATGCCATGCAGAGGATTGTTTTTGTTTTCGTTGTTATTCATGTATTCCTCAAGATTTAGGGTAAGGATTTCTCCTTACCTTTTATAAATTTAATTATTGCGCTCTACGCTTAAACCCGCGTAACTTTGAACGGTTGGCATAATTTCAATACGATTGACATTGACGTGTGCTGGAAGCTCTGCTAAAGAGAAGATAGCATTGGCAATGTCTTCTTTTGAAAGAGGTGTAGTGTTTTTATACACAGCGTCTGCTTTTTCTTTATCGCCCTTAAAACGTACATCAGAAAATTCTGTGAGTGAAAAACCAGGTTCAATGTTGGTAACACGAACATGTGTCCCTTTAAGATCGGTTCTGAGGTTGAGTGAAAACTGTTTGACAAAGGCTTTTGTCGCACCATACACATTGCCACCTTCATAAGGCCAACTCCCAGCGGTTGAACCAATGTTGAAAATATATCCTGTTTTGCGTTCAACCATCACAGGAAGTACCGCTTTGGTAACATAGAGTAATCCTTTGATGTTGGTATCGATCATACGCTCCCAATCATCTAAACTTGCTTCATTTGCATGCTCTAATCCTAAAGCAAGACCAGCATTATTGACCAAAATATCGATGTTTTTATACTCTTTTGGAAGGGATGCAATAGCGTTAAATACCTCTTCCTTTTGGGTAACATCAAAACAAAGGGGGAAGATATCGCATGTGGATAAGCGTGCTTTGAGAGCATCTAAACGCTCTTTACGACGACCTGTGACAATAACTTTATAACCAGCTTTGGCAAACTTCTCAGCAGTAGCTTCTCCAAAACCCGAAGTAGCACCTGTAATTAAGACGATTTTTGACATGTCGATCCTTTGGTTGTAATTTGCATGATTATAGCGTTTTAAGGTATAATGATACCTTTGGTAACGTCATTAAAAATAGTCTCCATTGGACAAAATACTAAAATTAGCCTTAAAATAGCCATTTTAAAGCACTAATTTCAACTTTCTGTATTTTTTGTCTAAAATTTCACCACTTTTTTTTGAAAACTTTTTCCAAAAATATACTACTATTTCCTTATGAAATAAAAAGTACTACTTTTAGTATTCTTAAAATTTACTAAGGTGAGCGACGTGGCAAAACAGAAATTTGGCAGAGAAATCATTCAGAGTGTGATTGAAAAGAATAAAATCAAAAAACGTGAAATCGCACAACTGACCATTAAAATTGACGCAAAACTCGACATCGCCCTTAGTAAACTTTCAACAGCGTTAAATATCTCTAAAAATAGACTCATTGAAGATATTCTAAAAGAGAGTGGTATCATACAAGAAGTTGAGGAAAATTACTATGAGTAAATTTCCTACACAAAGCAGTGTGATTGAAGCAACGCTAGAAGGAATGAGTCAAGCACAAAAAAACTTTTTGTTTTGGACAAACAACCGACTTTCTCTCTCTGCAGGGCCTCAAAAAATTCTCTCTATTCATGTGGCGCAAGCATTAAGCTTGATTGAGAATGCTCCTGAGGTATTTATTGATGCGACGGTATCTGATATTTTACGCTGTTCATTGCCTAACCGTAAAGCGTTTAAAACCTATATGGAAAAAAATGCACTCTCCCAAGATGTCTTTAGCATCACGTTGGATGAGCGTTTTCCACATCAAAATCACAATGATTCTATCTCAAGAGTAATTATCACCCTAAAAAATGGAGTTTGTAATGCTAAAGCAGAATACAGTTATGAGATAGAGCGGTTGTGTAAGATGTTACATAGAAAAGTCGAAGAGTCTTCTACGCTTGATTATGGTATTTTTGCTTTTTATGCGGATCTTTCTACTTCTGCACGCAAGAAATTGGTTAAACGCCTTCCTGATGTCATAGCAAGTTTTGATGAGGTAGTCAGTCATTTTCCATCTCTAAAAGCATCTTTTGTGCAGACGCCAGTACAACACGTAATTGATGTGGGTGAGTGGATGGCTGGATGTTATGTGATAGAGCCAAAATAAAACTCAGCCAAATACTTTCAGATATCAAAGTATTGGACTGAGTTTTAAAATTTATAAAGGAGTGAGAATGAAGAAAATGTTTCCAAAATTGACTGCTTCTTTAGCAGTATGTTCTGTGCTTGTAAGTACAAGCATCGCAGCTGATGTGATTAAAATTGGTGTGCAAGCACCAATTACTGGGCAATATGCCAATGAAGGTCAAAGCATTGATAATGGTGTTAAACTCATTGTTGATCAGTACAATGCAAAAGGTGGCGTTTTAGGTAAAAAAATCGAAGTTGTCACATGTGATGACCAAGGTACAGCGCAACAAGCAGCAATTTGTGCAAAAAAACTTGTCAATGAAGGTGTAAAAGCTGTTATTGGTTCTTACACATCAGGTGCAACGGAAGCAGCGCAAACAACGTACTTTAGAGCAGGCGTCCTTCAAACCAGCGATGGTACAAGTGACTCTTTGATCGCGCACAAATACTGGACATTTTTTAGAAATTCATTCCCGAACAGTGCGGAAGCAGACTATACAGCAAAATATTTTGTAGAGGGTAAACAGTACAAAAAAATCGTTATTCTCTCTGATTATTCAAGCTATTCTACAGACTTAGCGGATGCTACCGTCAAAGCATTGAAAGCTAAAAATGCCAACATCATTTATGAAGGCAAAATCAAGTCTGGTACTCAGAACTTTACAGCAACACTCACAAAAATCAAGTCAATGGAACCAGATGTTATCTACTTTAGCGGTTACTATACTGATGGTGGATTACTACGTGCACAACAGCTTCAACTTGGCATCAAAGCAGACTTTGTAGGTGGCGACTCTAACGACAACCCTGATTATATGAAACTTGCAGGCGATAGCGCTAAAGGAACACTTCTTATCAACGTACCAACGCCAGACATCCTTCCGTATGATATTGCTAAAACATTCCTAGTGGACTACAAAGCAAAATTCAACGCGATGCCAGCGTCTATTTGGTCACTGATGAACGTAGATGGCTTGCGTGCCATTTTACATGTAATGGAACAAACCAAGTCTGAAGATACGAAAGTGATTGCGGAAGGCTTACATAAACTCAAAGATTTCCCAGGTATTACAGGTCCTGTGACCTTTAGAGAAGATGGTGAGCGTATTGGTGGTGGCTATATGACGTATGAAGTTCAAGCGGATAAAAGCTATAAGATTGTTTACCAATAAGCATTTTGCTGATACACTTTCAGCCCGCATTGCCAAGGATGAGTTTCATCTTTGGCATGCAATTACATTAGGATAAGGTTATCTTATGGATATTTTCTTACAACAAATGGTCAATGGCCTTACCATCGGGAGTCTTTATGCACTGGTTGCATTAGGCTATACAATGGTGTATGGTGTTATGCGACTGATTAACTTTGCACACGGTGATCTCGTTGCGTTTTCAGCGTTTATTGGCTTAAGTGTTTATGCCCAAATCTTCGGAGAGAGTGTGACTTCATTGATTGCAGTCATTACAGTTTTTGTATTTACTGCTGCCATCGTTGCTGTTGTGGGTGTACTTCTTGAGCGCCTAGCGTATAGACCTTTACGAACTGCACCACGCCTTAGTGCTGTTGTTTCAGCACTTGGAGCAGGGTTGGTCATTCAAAACTCGGTGATGCTGATTTGGGGTCCTAATATGAAAATCTTCCCTTCCAACCTTTTTCCTGCAACCATTTGGGAAATAGGGGGTATTGTTATTACCTTTACTCAAGTAATGATTTTGGGGCTTTCATCGGTGTTAATGGTAGGACTTTACTTTTTCATTCATCAAACCAAAATTGGAACAGCCATTCGTGCCGTTGCTATTGATCAAGACGCGGCAAAACTCATGGGTATTAATGTCAATCGCATCATTATGATTATCTTCATCATAGGCTCTTCACTGCATTTGCCAAAACATCCGGTTTGCAGTATTTTTACCTGTTCTTCTGACTGCTCTGTCATACATTCTAAAAGTGCGGTGAAAACCGGTCTTGCCCCTGCCGTTAT
>Ga0209016_1001292_pt1 | contig 20791 bp, 17 predicted proteins | sample EPASupsiteSAE305_FD_187265 | JGI IMG/M metagenome (GOLD analysis project Ga0209016, IMG submission 187265) | Bioremediated contaminated groundwater microbial communities from EPA Superfund site, New Mexico - SAE3-05 (SPAdes) (version 2) | ecosystem: Environmental > Aquatic > Deep subsurface >...
CTGGCGGCGGCAGTTTCCACGTTGGGCAGGTTACTGTAGAACAGCAGGCCGCCGAAACCGGCCGCGGCAGCGGCTTTAGCGTAGGCCTTGGCCTTCTCCGCGCCTTCCAGGTCGCCTTTCTTTATGGCGGCCCAGTTCTCTTTGCGCATGGCGGACCAGTAGTCCACGGCGGTGTTAACCATGCCGCCCTGGCCGAGGCCCTCGGGCACCACGGAAGCCTTCTTTTCAGGGGCCGCGGCACGCAGTTCGGGCACTTTCGAGGAAAGGGGTTTGCCGGAGGCCGGCCGGATGGCCTGGACGGGAGCCGGGGCGGGCCTGGCGCCGCCGGCGCTCACCGCGGGCATGTCTGCGGATCCGCCTTTAAGGGAACCGTCGAAGAAGCGGGCGGAGCCTTCGGCCGTGTTCAGCGCGCCGGAGGCGGAAAGGGCCGCTACGGTTTCAAGCGAGGCGGCGGTAGGAGCGGGCCTGTGCGCGCCCTCGCCGGCCTTCAGCGAGGCGCAGCCGCCGTTGGCGTAATACTTTATCTCCGCCTGGAATTCCTTGGAAAGGTATTTAGCGGCGGTCTTCTGGTCTTCGGGCTTGAGGGCACAGACCGAGTAGCGCTTGAGCAGTTCCGAAACACTTTGCCGCTTGGCGGCGAGCTGCGCGGCGTCGGGGCCGTGGGCGGCTTCGAAAGCTTTGATGGCCTCGGGGGTGAGGGCCGGGGTTATGCGCAGGGCCTGCTGCAGGCTCCAGGGGGCGGCGGCTTCTGTGTAGGCTACCGGCGCGGCAAAAGCGGAAGACGCCGCCGTGAAGGCCAGCGCCGCGACCGCCAATATGTTCCGGTAGTGCTTCATCTATATATAGTTTAAGACAATAAGGGGGCCGCCGGGAGCGGCCAAGTGCCCATAGGGGCATGAAAAAAGGGCCTATCCCGGGATAGGCCCTTTTCCGCTTGGGGACGCTGATGACTATATGACTATTTAAAACCCGCAAAATCATCCCGTGTCCCAAATCCTGAAATAGTCATATAGTCATCAGCGTCCCCTACTGTTTACAGCTGGTTGAACATCAGTTTGCGCACCAGGCCCTTCACGGGGCTCTTGGGAATGTTCAGGTCCTTGACCTTCTCGGCCTTCTTGGCTGCGGCGATATCTTTAGCGAAAGCGGCGTCCAGGGTGGAGACCGCGCCGTGGTCGGTGAAGTTCACCGCTATTTCGCGCACGTAGCGGATAGAGCGCGGCTGCAGGTTGAAGGAGCCTATGGTGCCGTAAGAGCCGTCCACGGTCATGAACTTGGAGTGCAGCCGGTTGGGCAGGCCGCCTTCCTTCAGGTACACGGTAACTCCGGACTTCATGAGTTTGGGGAAGCCGCCCAGGATCAAGGCGCTCATCATGGGGTCGCCTATGGTCTCGAGCGAATTGGAGAGGATGTTCACTTCCACGCCGCGGGCGCGGGCGTCCAGCAGGGCCTGCTCCATGGCCGGCATCATGACGAAGATGGCGTTCTCTATGTTCACACGGGTCTTGGCGCCATAGATAGCTTTGAGCATGGAGAGGAAGATATAAGGTTCCTGGCCGGGGTTGTTCCAGACTATGGAAGCCGCGGCCGGGCCGGCCGGAGCGTCGTCGTAATCGTTGGCGGAGGCGCGCAGCGCCAGGCCGTCGGCGGCCGCCTGCTCGTTCCAGGCCTCGGCGAAGAACTTCATGGCGTCCTTCAGGGCCGGGCCCTGCACCAGCACGTCGGTGTCGCGCCAGGTCTCATGGCCGGCCATGTGGGAGTATTCGTTGCCTATGTTCATGCCGCCCAGGATGGCGTACTTGCCGTCCACTATGAGGATCTTGGAATGGAATTCGTAATAGTTCTTGGCCTTGGGCTGGTAGCGCAGCACCGGGATGCCGGCGGCGGCTATCTCGGCCAGGATGCCCTTATCGTAAAGGCCTGCGGTGTCCTTGTCTATCATCAGGCGCACGTCCAGGCCGCGCTTCTTGGCGGCCTTCAGCAGGTCCGCGGTATGGTGGCCGGTCTCGTCGTCATAGAAAGCCCAGGTGGTCAGGTACACGCTCTTCTTGGCGTTCTTTATAAGCTCCGCGCGCTTGGGGAAGGACTGCGCGCCGTTGATGAGCGGCCTCACAAGATTGCCGTAAGAGAAAGGGGTATTCTGTATGGCGCCAAGTTCCGCCAGGAAGCCGGAGGAACCCACCCGCGCGGAACCGGCCTTGGCCAGCGCCAGGTGGCGCAGGGTCATGGCGTCCCACTGCTCTACCGGGGCCACGCCTTCCACGTTGCCGCTGGACTCCAGCTCGGCGCCCACGTACATGGAGAAAACGCGGGCCGCTTCGGCGGGCGACATCTTGGCGCCGGGAGGCATCAGCCGCTCCAGGCGGGGATCGCTCAGCACGGCCACTATCACGGGCTCCAGCACGCCGGCCTTGTAGGCGCGGCCCAGCTCGTCCACAATGGCGTCGTCCACTTTGGAAGGGTGCTTCCAATTGCCGGTTATCTGCTTAACCAGGCTGTTCTTGAAATCGGTTACCAGCTTGGCCTGGTCCGCTTTGGTGGCGGCGGCGGGAACTGGAACTTCGGCTGCGCGGTCCGGCAGGGCGGAAACATCGAAAGACCCCGAAGCCCGGAGCTGGCCCAGCAGGCTTTCGCTGTCGAAGCCCTGCCCGTAGGTCAGGTCGGTCATGCAGGCGAGGAAAATGGCGAAGCAGAAAAGGAAGACGGTCTTGAAGATGGTAAGTTCCTGAGCGTAGTGTTTGCGTACCATGTGGGCTCCTTTTGCGATACTATAGTCTAGCTCGCGCAAGGCCGCCCCATAAGGGCCGTTAGTACCCTAAAATCCCATAAAAGGACCTACCCGTAAGGACGAAAGACCTACGTTGTTATTGGAGCGGGTGGCGAGGGTGTGCCTTCCGAGGGATTTCCCGGAAGCCCGAGCTTGCGTAAGCGCGAGGGCTGAGGGATAAACGGCGCGCACGGTGTGCGCGACCGTGTGCCCGAGGAAGGCATACCCTCGACAGGACCCGCGAACTTACTTCTCCGGGTGGAGGAGGAGTTTGGCGAGGCCGGCCACGGTCTTGAAGGAGGCGCCCAGGGCGCCGCTGGCCGTATAGCGGGGGCGGACGTCCTCTATCTTCTCTATCACCGTCAACCCTTCGCCTATGCCGTCCAGCCGCACCGGCTCTATGGCGTCGCCGAACACCGCGTCCCAGTTGGGCAGGCAGACCTTCTCGGCCGCCTCCTTGTTGGCGTCGTCCATAACTATGTAGCCGCCCGGCATCACCGCGTTGAAAGCGTCGTAGAAGATGGCCTCGCGGCCGAAATCATGGTGCGGCGTGTCTATCAGCACCAGGTCGAACGGCCCCATGGCCTCCAACAGCCCCTTGGGCAGACTGTAGGACAAGAGCAGCCGCGGCCCGTAGAACCGCGGACGCAGCGGGGCCACCCGGAACTCCACCTTGGCCTGGCAGCCGGAAGATTCGTAAGCCTCTTTAGCCGCGGCCGAATACCTGGCGGAATCGTCTATGGACAGCAGGTAACTTTCATCTCCGACCGGCAGCTCCCGCGCCATCATCAGCGTGGAGAAACCCGAGCCGAACTCCAGCACCTTCTTAGCTTCCATCGCGCGCGTGAAAGCCGCCATGAACTTGCAGGCGGCCGGGTGCATGGCGAGTTCCTCGCCGGGATGCTCCAGGTTGGAGAGCGGGACCTTATCCATGGCCTGTACGGCGGCGGCTATATATGGGTTCATAACCAGGTAGCGGACCTCGGGCCGCAGTTAAGGAGCAGGTCCAGCGCCGACATGTCCGGCTCGAAGCCGGGGAAGGCCTGCGGGTAAGGCCTCGGGCTGAATTCCTGCCAGGAAAGCTTTATGCCGGCGAAGCTGAACACGCCGGGGTCCAGGTAGGCCTTGGCCCCGGAGCCGGACAGGTAGCCGTCCGCCCCGGCCGCCGCGCAAAGTTTAGCCAGACGCGCGCTGGAGACCTCGTCTATCTTGAACTCGGAAGAAAATTTAACCGGCGTCTTTATGCCGAAAGCGTCCTTGAGCAGGTCCATGGTGGCTATGGCCAGGTCGGCCAGCAGCCGGTAGTCGCGCGAATAGAGCGTCTCTATTGCCGGCAGGTATTGCTTGAAGAACGGCGCGCGCGCGTAGTTCTGCTTCACGGCCTGCAGGTGGTCCTTGAGCCAGTCGGCCGGGTTGTCCAGTTCCACCTCGTTGATCTTCTGCGAGAAGCGGCCCTTGGACACCACCGGGGCCGTCAGGTACTGCCAGCCGCGCGGCGTGCGGATGCGGTTGCGGTTCTGGAACTCGCGCTTTTCGAACTGCACGTCGTCGAGATAGATGAACAGGTCCGCGGCGCGCATCTTGGCGAAGAACCGGAGTCCCGGCCAGTACTGAAGTTGGTGTATGGCTGCTATCATGGTTTGCGCGCGGTCACTATCAGCGAAGAACCGGCGAAGGCCGTACCGAAACTCGCGTACCACAGCGCCTGCGCCAGGGTATAGTATAGAACTTTCGCCAGCCGGGTAAAAAATCCGCCCAGCAGGCCGCCGGTGCGGTAAGCGTCGCCCGCCGTGGGTTCAGAATTGCGTACCCGCACATCCGTGAACCCGGCCGCCGCCAGCATGGCCCGCAGCGTGCGAGGCCTGAAGTTGAAATTGTGGATGACCGCCGGCTTCAACCCGAGCGGGGCGAACACCCCCGCCGCCTCCAGCCGCGCCAGAGGCAGGTGGAAAGCCGCGTTGAATTCCCTCACGTAGAGCATCCCGCCCGGCCTCATTATTTTGAACAGCTCGGCCGCCGCGGCCGCGGGTTTATCCATCAGGCAGAACACTTCGAAAACGGTCACGGCGTCGTAGGCGTTCTTGTCCAGCATGGCCTGCTCCACCGGCAGCGGGGTCACCGTGAACCCGGCGACCTCCGCCTTCAGCGCCAGCGCCGGATTCAGCTCCACGCCTTCCGCCCGCCAGCCATGGGCGGCCGCGGCTTTCATAAATTCGCCCGTGGCACAGCCGACGTCCAGCAGCCGCCCCTTGCCGGGAACGGCCAGCGCCAACCGGTCCAGCGCCCGCGCAAAAAGCCCGGCCTTGGCCGCTCCGTAGATCCCGTCCTCCAGCCCTTCCTCGTAAACCGGGTCGCCGAAATACCTCTCGGTCTTGAAGGCCAGGCCGCAATGCCCGCACGCCTCCAGGCCCGGCAGGCCCGCCTTGTCTCCAGCCTCTCCGCAGACAGGACAAGCGCTCATGCCAGCAGCTCCTTGGCGGCCGCAAAAACTTCCCCGGCAGTTATCCCGGTAAGGCATACGGGGTTGGGGCAGTCGAATTTATAGCAAGGCACTTCGCAGCCCGGAGTATCTTTCCTAACCACGCGCTTGCGCGAGTCAGGCACCGAAGGCGCGAAGCGCCGGTGGTCGCCCGGACCGAAAATGCAGACCGTTTTTGCCCCGGCGGCCGCCGCTATGTGCATCGGACCGGTATCGTTGGTTATAAAAACGTCCGTAAGCGCGTAAAGCGCGGCGTTCTCGCGCACGGAATACAACCCGGCGGAAACAAAAACCCGGTCGGAAACTTTAAGTTCCTCGGCCATAGCCTTCTCAGAAGGCGAGCCGGTAACTATTATCAGCGCCCTAGGGTAATCCGCCAGTATCAGTCGGACAAGCGCCTTCCATTTTTCCAGGGGCCAGCGGCGCGAAGGCCGGAAAGCGCCCGGGTTCAGGCCGATCACCGGCTGCCCGGACAACCCGCCGGCGGCAAGGTCGGAGGCGACTTTTCGCTTTTCGTCGAATCCCGGTTCGTACTTTATCTCCGGATCGCGCGGCTCTACGCCAAGCGGCGCCAACAGGCCCGCGGTCAGGCCGACCTCGCTCATCTCCTCTATCTCTTCCTCGAAAGAAGTGAATTTTCCCGTCGCCCCGAGACCCTTTAGCGAGCGGCCGGAATAAAAGCCCGGCTTGACCAGGAAATTAATGAGCCGCGCTTTGAGCAGTCCGGGCCACGAGGAGACCAGGCTGAAGTTCACCAGCGCGTCGAACTTCTCCTCCCGCAGCGCCAGCAGGGTACGGAAAAACTTAAAGAGGGCGGCCGGGGACGCGAAGCGGTAGCGTATCGGGACCGAGTGGATTTTGTCCACTCCGGGCAGGCCAGCGGCCAGATCGGCGGACCTGTCTATGGTAAGAAGTTCCACCACGGCGTCAGGGTAGGCGGCCCTGATAGACCGCAGGGCGGGCGTCATCATGATGATGTCGCCAAGGCCGGCCATATTCACCAGCAGGATCTTCCTGCGCCCCTGCACGCTCCACGGGGCGGTCATGACCGCCGGCGGGTTATGCCGGGCCTGCTCATGCCAGAGATGGAACACCGACGCGGCGTAGATGAGGTCGTAACGGTTCCTGCGCCCGGAGGCGTGCTCGGCCAGCAGCCGCTCCACTCCGGCGCGGGACAGCACGCCCGCGCCCGCTATGTTGCCTGGCGAGAGCGCTTCCGCGGTAAAAGCCTTCAGTTCCTTCTCCTGCCAGCGGGCCAGCGGCACCTGGAAACCGCGCTTCGGGCCGTTCAGAATTTCCGGCGGCAGTTTCTCCGCCATGGCCTTCTTCAGCAGGTACTTCAGCTTAAACCCTTTGGTCTTCAGGGCGAGCGGGGCCCCGGCCATGAATTCCGCCAGCCGGATGTCCGTGAAAGGCACGCGCATCTCCAGAGAATTGGCCATGGAGGCCCTATCCGCCAGGCAGAGCAGGTCGTCCGGCAGGTAGCTGCCCAGTTCGAACCTAAAAATGTCATCCGGGCCCGACGGCAGGCCGGGCAGCCCGGCTGAAGCGCCGGCGCGTGAGATCTGCATGGAACCGGAATAGAAGTATCTTTTCTCTTCCGGCCCCAAGTAGGAAATCCAGGAGTTATAAGCTCCGCCGAAATCCGAAGAAGCTCCTCCCAGGAATCTTTTTACCCGGCCCGGCATGTTAAAAGAGGAACTGCTCTCCGGCAGCAGGGCCGCGGCGCGGCCGGCCAAGCCCCGCAGCCCGGAAGGCACTTTCAGGTAGGCGGGCAGCATGCGGGCGCCAAGATGGCGCGGGTAACCGGCGAAAAGTTCGTCCCCCCCTACCCCGGCCAGCGCCACGGTCACGTGCTTGCGGGCTTCTTTGGTCACCAGGTAGTTGGCCAGTGCCGAGGAATCCGCGAAAGGCTCGTCGAACTGTCCGGCCAGCTCCCTTATGACCGCGCCGATATCGGCCCGCACGGGGATCTCTATATGTTCCGCCCCAAAATGCCTGGCGGCGGCGCGCGCGGCCGGCAGTTCGTCAAAGCTCTCCTCGCCGAAACCAGCGGTAAAGGCTTTCACCCCGGCGCCGGCGTGCTCCGCCATGAAGGCCAGTATGGAAACCGAATCCATCCCGCCGGAAAGCAGCAGCCCCAGTGGCACGTCGCTGACCAGCTGCTCTTTAACGCTCTTCGAGAGCAGGTCCCTGATACCTTCCAGGTAATACTCCTCGGGCTGTTCACTGCCGGGAACGGCAGCCAGGGTCCAGTACTTCGCGGTCCGCACGTCCCCGCCGCTGAAAACCAGCGTGGAAGCCGGCTCCAATTTCTTTACGCCCTTGTAGATAGTGAGCGGCGCCGGGACATAGAGGTAAGTGAAATAGTAGTCCACGGCCAGCGGGTCCATTTCGCCGCAGACCCCGGCGGCCAGGCGCAGGGCCTTCAGCTCGGAAGCGAAGTAAAGCCGGTTGCCCGAGAGCGCGTAGTAAAGCGGCTTTATGCCGAACTGGTCGCGCGCGAGCATGAGCTTGCGCTCTTTAGAATCCCACAGCGCGAAAGCGAACATGCCCCGCAGCAGTTTCGGGAAAGCCTCGCCTTTTTCCTCGTAGAGATGCACCAGCACCTCGGTATCGGTGTTGGTGTGAAAACGGTGCCCCCTGGCCTCTAGGTCCGCGCGCAGTTCCTTGAAATTATATATCTCCCCGTTGAAGACCACGGTAACGGTATTATCCTCGTTGGATATCGGCTGGGAACCGGTGGCGAGGTCTATGATCTTAAGGCGGCGCATGCCGAGGGAAACATTCCCCCCGTCGCTGAAGAAGCCGTCCTCGTCGGGGCCGCGGTGCGCGAGCGACGCGGCCATGCCTTTGAGCAGGGTCTCATTAGAGGGTCCGGTAAAGCCGCAGATGCCGCACATTATAAGCTCCCGGGGCCGGATAAAGCGGCGCCCTTTAGCATTTCATATCAGACAAAACTGCCACATCCCATCAAGATTCAGCAGCTTTCATGCCGAGCACAGACAGAATTATAGATTCTTGCGGCGCCGGAAGCCAGGGCCTGTAGCGAATGGGTTTTGGAATAGAATTCCCTGGCCCGGGCGGACAGGTAGACAAGTTCCTTGGGGCTGCCGGCGACCCTGAGCAGGGCATCGGCCAGGGCCCCGGGGTCTCCTGGCGGCACCAGCAGGCCGGCCTGCCCCCAGCCCAGCGCCTCCGGGTTGCCTCCGGCGTCCGACGAGATCACGGCGAGGCCGGCGCGCATGGCCTCTATCACGCCCTGGTCGGACATGGTCTTGAGCGCAGGCGCGGCGAAGATCTCGGCGTCGGCCATGAGTTCTCCGGCGTCCTGGCGGAAGCCTAAAAGCTTTACCCTGTCCTCCAGCCCCAGTTCAGCCACGCGGGAACGGAGAGCCCCCTCTTCCTGCCCGGCGCCGGCGATAGCGCAGTAAAGCCCTTCCGGTTTTTTCTTGAGCGCCAGGCGCATGGCGTCCACCAGCGACTTGAAGCCGCTCTCGCGGCTCAAACGCCCCATGGCGCAGACCAGGATATCGGTATCCTTCAGCCCGAGTTCCGCGCGTATACGGCCTTTCCGCAGGTATTTGAAATCCTCGATACCCCTGGGCAGGGTGTGGCACTTGCGTTTGAAACCAAATTCATCCGTGATAGCGGCGCAGGCCCAGGCCCCGGGCAGCACCAGCGCGTCCACCGTGTCCAGGACCAGCCGGCGCTGCGTATCCAGCCAGTGAGGCCTGGGAGAACAGAAAACCGCTTCCGGGGTGAAGAGCAGCGGCTTTTTTATAAGCCAGCCCTCCGACATTTTTTTAAAAGCCACCACCGCCGGCGTGTCCCAGGCGTGCACCAGGTCAGCCTGCTCCAGCTCGGGCCCGTACTCCTCCAGCTTGGCGGCGTAGGCGCGCACGATACCGGCAAAGTCGAGCCGGGCTTTAAAATCCTTCAGGCCCCGGAAGAAATCCTGAGTCGGGGCCAGTTCCGGGGCCGGCATGGCCTCCCTTTCGGGAGTGAAGATGCGCGGCTTCTCATAACGCGCCACGGCAGCGGCCCGCCAGCCAAGGGTCTCCGCGCCGGCGTTCATGGCCGTCACGAGGCGCAGGATATCGGCCCCGGCCTCCATGCCGGAGCGCGCGTAAGCCTTGCCAAGGGCTGTGAGATAGACAACTTTTTTCATTACTTGCTGTGTCAGCTAAAAACAGTATCCTCCGCAAGCCCCGCCTTCCAGCCGCAGGCTACGGGGGCATGCGTCCGCTTCCTCAGCAGATAGAAAGTAAAACATGAAAGGCCGGGCAGGCGGCCTCCAAGCAGGTCCAGAGCGGGATACGGAAGGGGATAAAGATTGCTGCAGTCCACGGCGGCAAGCTCGAAATTAATGTTCTGCCGGAGGAAGCGGACGAACGAGGCGTGAGCGAAGCCGCGCACATGCGGACCGTCTATGGCGTTGGCCAATGGTTGCAGACCGGCCAACAGCAGCAAACGGTTGTATAGTCCGGCCATGTTGGGAACCCCTATCAGCAGCGAGCCGCCGGGTTTAACCACACGATCCATTTCGGAGAGCGGCAGGAAAATATTCTTGACGTGCTCAAGCACCTGGTTGCAGATCACAAGGTCGAAAGAATTGTCAGGGACAGGGAATGGCTCCCGCTCTATGTCTACGCGGTAAACCCCGAACTTTTTTTCCGCCGCATCCGCGTAAGCGGACTGCGGTTCCACGCCCTTCACCATGTTGAGCGGAACACCCAGCGCCTGGGCGTAAGCTATGGTCTTCTCTCCCCTTGCGCAACCCACATCCAACAGCGACCCTGCCGACACCCCGCCGAGAAGGCGCATTACCGCCCGGTGATTGCGCAGGCCCTCTTCCTGCGCTTTTATCCACTTTTTTGCCAACGACATGAATTCTCCCTAGTCCGCGGTCAGTTCCGAATATATCCTTTCGTGGCCGGCCAGCATGGTGGCGATCCCGAAACGCTCAGAAATGTCCGCCTGCCCGGTCCGGCCCATTTCCGACGCTTTGGCCCGGTCTCCGAGAAGGAGTTTAATAGCGGCGGCCAGCGCTGCGGCATTTCCGTCCGGCACCAGCAGGCCGTTGCGCCCGCTCTCCACCACCTCGTTAACACCTTCTATATCGGATGCTATCACCGGCTTTCCCATGGCCATGGCCTCCAACAGCCCCATGGGCAGGCCCTCGCGCAGAGAAGGCAGCAGGAACCCGTCGGCGGCCGCCAGCAGATAGCGCACGTCAGAAAGGAACCCCACGAACAGCGCACGGCCGCGCAGGCCGAGCTTTTCCGACCGCTCCTCCAGCGCCGCACGGAGCGGCCCTTCCCCGGCTATGACACACTTGAGCGGCAGCCCGGCAGAAACAGACGAGGCCAGGGCATCCAGCAGAATAAAAAGCCCCTTTTCCGCGCTGAGCCGGGAACAGGCGCAGAGCATTATCTCTCCCTGGTTCACCGTGTAGCGGGACCTGACTTCGGGCGCCGCTTCGCCCGCCGAAGCCAATGCCGCGGTGTCCACCCCGTTATAAACAAGGGTTATCTTATCCGCGGGAATGCCCTTTTTCAGCAGCTTCCTTTCTATGTGGCGGGCAACCGCCACAAAACGATCGCACGCTTTTGAGGAGAGGCCGTCCAGGACGCGATAAAGCGCTTTTCTGGCCGGGGACACGTCGTATTCCTCCACTGGAGAGGCCACCGTGGAAACGAGCCTCACCCCGCCTGCCAGGCGGGCCGCCAGCCTTGCGTAGAAATCAGCGCGCGGCCCCTGGCTGTGAATTATTTTTATCCCGTTGTCGCGGATAATGCGGCGAAGCGAGAGAACTGCCCCCGGAGAGACCAGGCGGCGCAGGTCCAGATGCGAAACCCTGGCCGCTCCCGAGATTTCATCCGTAAAAGTTTGAGAACCGGAAGTCCCCGTCAGGCAGGCCGCGTGTACGGAGTAGCGCGTCTTGTCCAGGCCGTTTATGAGCTGGGCGAACGCTCTCTCACCGCCGCCATAGCGCTCGTTCTCTATCACGTACAGCAGGGCCGTTTTTGTCAGCGCCATCAGGCTTTCCCCGCTATTTCAAGATATATCTTTTCATATTTTCCGGCCATAGCTTCCGCGGTAAAATCTGTGCGGATCAAAGCCCCCGCCCTTTGCGCCAGCGCGGACGCCAGCGCGCCGTCATCCAGAAGCCTGGCGATGCCGGCGGCAAGAGCTTCGGAGTCTTCCGGAGGTACGGTCAGGCCGGTAACGCCGTCTTTAAGGATATCCGCGTGCCCCGGTATGGCGGTGCCCACGCATGGCACACCCGCCAGCATCGCCTCGCCGAGAGATAACCCCAACCCCTCCCAGCGCGAAGGAGCCGCGTACACATCGGAAGCGGCCAGAACTTCGCCTACGTCGCTGCATCGGCCCAGAAAACTTACCTCCTTTTCCACTCCGAGGCCGGCCGCGAGGAGACGCAGCTCCGGCAGGTCTTCCCCGTCCCCGGCCAACAGCACGCGCAGCCTCCGCCCGCGCTTTATCAGCAGGGCGGCCGCTTTTATAAGCACATCCTGCCCCTTCTGCCTGGCCAGCCTGGCCAGACAGCAGGCAACCTTTTCCGCATCAGATATCCCGAGCAGTGCGCGCGCGCCTTCACGGCCCTTCGTCGGCGCGCCATGAAGATCGATGCCGTTCTGAACAACCCGCAAGCGCTCTCCTGGCCCACCTGTTCTAAACCCTGCGACCGCCGCTATGCTCTCGGAACAGAACACCACCCGGGAACATAGAAGGAAAGTCGCCCTGTTAAGGAGGCGCCAATACCACGGTTCACTGTGGAGCGGATTCTCTACCGCGTGCAGTATCTTAAAACCGGACAGGAACGGCCCCAGCAGGCGTACCGGCAGCGAGAGCTCCGGCATATTGGTCTGGACTATGTGCGGGCGCAGGCGCAGCAGGAGGCGGACCAGGCGCACCCAGGCCGCAGGGTCCAGGAACCTTCGGGCCCGCAGGAAGAGCACTTCCGCGCCGCAGGCGGAAAATTCCGGAGCCAGCGTCTCATCCCCCCAGAAAGAGCATACCGAAACTTGAAAACGGTCCTTGTTCAGATATTTTACGGTATTAAGAGCTACCCGCTGGGCCCCGAAAGGGGCCAAGTCATGTATGAACACCAGCAGTCTTATCTTTCCCGATCCGTTGGTCATTTTTAACGGGCCGGGCCGCGGCCCAAGCCAGAGATGAACACCTCTCTTCCCCTGCGGCAATAGGAGACCAGCAGCGCCAGCGTCATTGCTGAATAGAACAGCAGGAAGAAGGCCAATAACAAGTCCGCCGCGCCGAACGCAAAAGCCGCGCCCAGCAACAGATAATGCGTTTCCCTGACCCTCAGGTTATGCATCATAACGCGCAGAAAAACTTCCCATACGCTTTTCCCCTGCAGCGGGGTCGAGGCAGGAAGGGCTCCGCCGGCGCGCCTCAGTTTCTCCCAATGCTCCTTTAAAGTCAGGTCAAACACGCTGTCAAGGTAGGCCGCGTAGGAGGCCAGGAAAGCCGCCGTGCCGCCTGCCGCGATCCAGAAGCCGGGGACTATCCCCAGGGTGTCGCCAAAGAGGCGGAGTTCCGGCATGCGCCACACCGTAACCCCGACCACGCCCCAGAAAAGCATGTCCGCCCACCACATTATGGAGTCCAGGAAGCGCCCGTACGGGTTGCGGGTGCCCATTATCCTGGCAATACCACCGTCAATGCAGTCCATGAAATTGAACAGGCAGAGGAACAGCACCCCTGCCCAAAGCAGCGGCCCTGAAGGCCAAAGCAGGCAGGCCAGGCCACAAAGAGCGAAGAAGCCTGACAGCCAGGAGGCCCCTTCCGAAGACACCCCCAGCCGCACCAGCAGCCAGATCGCCGGGAAGGAGGGCGGCCTGAATATAAAGCGGCTGGCGAAGAGGCGACGCTCATATTCACGCTTATCTTCGTGGGCGGCCATTATCTCCTGCATGCCGGGATATCTTTGTTTTTCGGTCATACTATTTATTCTCCGTTTTGAGCCAGGCCGGGCCGGGACCTTTTTCTCCCGAGAAATAACCGGCTATCCCCGCGGCATAAGCGGCGGCTCGCCTGAACCTGTGCGGCGCGCAGGACTTGAAGACCAACCAGGCCATGTCCCTTGCGAAACCGCCCAACAGTTTTTTCCTGGCGGCCGGGGCGTGGCGTTCGCAGAACAGCAGCTGCCCCCGGGTCTTGTGATAGATCTTGAAGGGAGAATCGTTCCCTCCGGAAGAGACCGAGACCTTATGCCAGATCCTTGCCTCCGGAACCACCACGCTCTTGAACCCGGCTGCCGCGGCCCTGAGGCCCCAGTCCGAATCTTCCCAATAGAGGAAAAAATTCTCATCCAGGGACCCCACGGTCTCCAGGAGTTTTCTGCTGACCAGCAGGCAACAGCCGGTAATATAAGCCGTGTCCGCCGGTTCCCGCGTGCCGAACGACTTTTCCGTAAGATCGGCTCCCGGGAAAGAGAAAGAGCAGGAAGCGGGATCGAAGGAGGCCCCGCTGAACCATATCTTTTCGGGCTCGTAAAAATAAAAAATGCGCGGCCCGGCCATACCGATGGATTGGTCCTTGCCGGACTCAGCGACCAGTTTACGGAGGAAATCCGGGGCCACGGCGGTATCATCGTTGAGCAGAAGAACATAATCAGCCCCCCTCTCCATGGCAAGTTTTATGCCGGGATTATTTCCTCCCGCAAAACCGGCGTTATGCCCGACAAAAACAATCTCCGCTACTCGCGGCGAGGCCGAACGCGCCTGCGCGGCCAGCTCGGCATCGGCCGGGCCGTTGCGGACCACCACTATGTCCAGCGCCTCATAGGAGCAGGTTCCCAGCGAACGCAGGCAGTCCAGCAGCAGTTCCTTACCAGCCGCGTTCAAGACTACCGCGGTTACTTTGGGTTCCGCTCCGGACATCCCTATTTCCCCCAACCTTTCAAGACGGCCGCCCGCTCCGCGGCGTAAAGCCCGCGCGCCGCGCCTTCAGGCATGGCGGACAGTTCCCAAAGTTTAATATGGGATAGCGCACGGTAGAAGGCCATCATCAGACAGAGAGAAAATCCTCTGGCCCCGTCCCTATACCCCCCGCAGGAGAAATACCTGTAAAAGAACTCTCCGGAGGCCGCCCGCAAGAGGCGGAAATAAGAGAAAACTATCCCGGCCTCGCGCAGATGCGCGGCCTCCACGGAAGTGTAGCGGTTCATTTTCTCCACAAAGTGTGAGGCGTCACGATAATTGAAGTGCTGTATGGAATTCTCGTCGAGATGCGGGAGGGACTCAACAACAGCCCCGTCCGCTTCACGGAAATAGCCGTGTATCCTGCCGCCGAACAGCACTTTCCCCTTGCGGAAGAACCGCGGCTGCGGAGTATATCCCCAGCCGCTGCGGCGCACCGCAGCGCCCAGCAGGTAATGAACGAAAGGCACCCGCACAACATCGGCCCGGCCGAGCTTCGCCGCGGCTGTCAGGGCTTCTGCCAGTTTTTTCGGCGCCATTTCATCGGCGTCTATCAGGAAGATCCAGTCTCCGGAAGCTTTTTCCACGGCGAACTTCTTGGCGGTATCAAAAGCCTGCACCAGAGGGTGTTTAAGAACCTTCGCTCCGCGCACCGCGGCTATTTCCGCGGTGCGGTCGGAACTCTCCATGTCCACCACCACTATTTCTTGGCACCAGCTTAGCGTATCCAGGCAGAAACCTATATTGGCCTCTTCGTTCCTGGCCAGTATTACAGCCGAGATAGCCGGGCCGGGCCGCTCCTCTACTTTCGCCATGACACATTCTCCTTGAGCACCCCGGCCGGGCTGCCGCCTATAAGCGTGTTCGGGGCCGTAAATTCACGGGTCACAGTGGAAGCCGCCGCCACCACCGTTCCATCCGGGAGAACGGAACCTTTAAGCACCAGCGCGCGGCACCCTATCCAGACCCCGGCACCTATGTGGACCGGAGCCGGAGGGTTAAGAAGCTCCCCGCCTGAGTAGAGATCGTGAAAATCGGTGTCCATCACCAGCACATCCCAGGAGAGCAGGCTGCCGGCGCCTATACTGACGCTATTGGAGGCCACTATGGCGCTCTCGGCCGTTATCTTAAGGCCCTCCCCCAGTTTCAGCACCCCTGAAACGGAGAGCCTTGTGCCGTGGCCTATCCTGGCCGGGCCGCCGAACTCAACCCGGCCGGAGACCTGCCAGACGGTGCGGGACCGGTGCTGGTCGAATATCCCAACCTCTCCGAAACCAAGTTCAATCATACCCCGGCGCAGCGGCCCGCGCACCACTACCTCTCCGGACATCTCCATCAGCCACACGCGGTGCGACACGTAGACCGGAAGCCTAAGGGCGTCCAGGAAAGGGAAATAGTTAAAGTTGAACAGCAGGGTCTTCGGCAGGCCCAGCAGCAGCAGGATCTTTCGCCTTAAATATTTTTGCATACGGAAATACCGCTTCAGCCGCCTCTCTTTAAAGCGTAAACCTCAACTAGTCCGCCACGGCCGATACTCCACCATGAACGCTGCAGCAGCGGCACCAGCACCCTGGCGGCCAACCAGAGACCGCGCCTCAGGACCCTGCCGAAAAAACTGCGCGCCGGGAAACCGGAATAAATATTGCCTGCAAAATCCGCGGCAGGCTCCCAGGTGCGCAGCCTTGCCACTTCGAAGCCGGAATCCTTCAGCAGCCGGGAGATAGCTCCCGGAGTAAAATGATACAAATGGTCCAGGGGAGTAAGCCAGCGCCAATTCTCCCTCATAAGCCAGGCCATGAAACTCCCCAGATTAGGGGATTGCACCACCAGCAGTCCGCCAGGCTTCAACGCGAGCCGCGCCGCCGTCAGCAAAGCCCGCGGATCCGGCACATGCTCCAGCACATCGAACATGGTGGCCACATCGAAAGTTCCCGCGGCGAAACCAGCGCGCTCCAGGGGGACCGGGAGGATATCCAGCCCGAACTTGTCGCGCCCATAGGCCGCACAGCCATGATTCAGCTCCACCCCGGTCACGAGATACCCCCGCTCCCGCGCCGCCTTCATGAACATCCCGATATTACAGCCCACGTCCAGCAGGCTCCCGGAAGGCCTGAACCTGCGGATCCGGGCCAGCACCTCGGAGTAACGGTCGTCAAAATCCCGCTGCCGTGAGCGATAGATCTCGGCTCTCCGTTCAGCGCTATAGGTGGCCAGGTTAGCCTGCACGAGCTGGGCCGCGGAAGGAGCTGGGGAGGTTCGTCCGACCCCGCAGGACCGGCAGCGGAGTATCTCGAACCCGCCCAGCCGGCCCCATACAGAGGAATTAACCCCGCCGCAGACTACGCAGGCCATCGCAGGGTCCTTTTTATCCGCGCGACTATCTTGTATAGGATGCTATCGTAGTGAGAGACCCGATCCCGCATGCACAGAAGTTCTTTCAGGGAGTGCTCCGCGGTATAGGTCATATAAGGTTCGTCCGTAAGCCAAAAGTCGTCGTTTATCAGGCCCCGGGCGGCGCAATCCCTGTAAAGTTTGGTGCCCGGCAGTATCCACAAGCCGCCCACGCAGCCAACCCTGTCCGGCCGCGTCCGCCGCAGGAAAGCCACGGTTTCACGGATGGTTTCCCAGGTCTCCCCTACGCTGCCGGCGATCAGGAGCGCCGTAACCTTTATCCCAGCCTGCCTGCACAGAGCTATGGCCCGCTCCGAAGCGGCAACAGTATTCTCCTTGCCCAGCTTGTCCAGCAGGCGCGGGGAAGCGGTCTCTATTCCGAAGGAAATGTTATAGCAGCCGGCCGCTTTCATCTTTGCCAGCATCTCCGCATCCACGCAGTCGGTACGCGTGGTCGCGTGAAAAGCTATCTTCATCCCCCTGGAGAGTATTTCGTCGCAGAGGGCGATAACGCTTTCCCGGTTCACGGTCATGGAGTCGTCCGCGAAACAGAAATGCCGTATGCCGAAATCGCGGTAAAGCAGCTGCAGCTCATCCGCCATATTGGCGGCCGAGCGGCAGCGCCAGCCACGCCAGATCCACCAGGTGGAGCAGAAGTCGCAGTGTCCGGAACAGCCCCTGGAAAATATCACCGAGATCCGGGGCTCCCTGGCCAGGTCCACCCCGTTCTCCACGCCGGAATCCAGCGGCGGATACTTTTTCAGGTCCAGCAGCTGCCAGGCCGGGAACGGGATATTATCAAGATCCTTCTCGTGGACCCTGGCGGCAGTTTTAACTGCTTCGCCGCCGCGCCGGTAAACTATCCCGGCTATCTCCGCCGGGGGCTTCCCCTGGGCTATTTCCAGCATCGCCTTCTCGCCCTCACCGATGACCACGAGATCGACGAAAGGATAATTGAGCAGCAGCTGTTGCGGCATTATAGTGGGGTGAACCCCTCCCAATACCGTTACGATATCGGCGTCAAAAGCCTTTATCTGCTCGACGGCCGCCAGGGACTTCTTTCGGCCCGGGGTAAGGCACGTGACCCCGGCTATATCCGGGCGGAACTCGGAAAGTGCGGCAGCCAGCGCCCGCGGCCCATCCACGCACCCGTCCACCAGCCGCACCTTGAAACCGGCCTTCAGCAGTGTGCCAGCCAAATAAAGAAGCCCCAGAGGCGGGTTGGAATACCCGGACTGCTCCGTTTCCGGAGGATTTACAAGAAGGACCCGTTTCAATTCTTCCCTCCGGAAATTATCCTGATGACATTTTCCCTGAACTCAGGGATGGCGTTCTTCTGCAGCAGCCGGACCGTTACGATATAAACCGCGGCTCCGGCAAGAGCGGCGGTGGCCAGAGCAAGCGGCGACGGGGAGAAGGTTCCCATCAGCAGCCTGGCGGACGCTCCGGCCAGCAAGGCGGAAACCAAGGGCGCCCTGATATTCTCCAGCACGGAGATCCGCACCGACTCGGAATGCAGGACGCGGTGGTAGACGAAGCAGAAGAGAAGGGCGATGAACGGCTGGCTGAAAGCTATGCCGTTAAATCCGTAGACCATCACCAGGGGAACGCCAAGCCCCCACTCCAGAACGAGGAGGGCCACCATCATCTTAAGCACTATCCCAGAGCGCCCCAGTGCGAGTATGGCGCTGTACATGGGCAAGACCACGCCTATTACCAACGGCGAGGTGCAGTAGAAATAATAGGCAGGCAGGGCAGGAAGCCACTTGTCCGTAAAAACCACGCTTACCAGCTCCGGGCCCAGGGCCACCATCAAGGATGTGACGGGGAACATAAGCAGCGTGATGGCGCGCATCGATCGCTCCACGGCCCTGGCCAGCATGTCCCTGTCCGTCTGTATCCGTGAGAAAGCCGGGAAAGCCACCCGGCCGAACGCCTCGGAAAGCATGAGCGGCGCAAAAGCGGAACTCCTGGCCCAATTCACGAACCCTACGGCGGCGGCCCCGGAATAAGCGCCGACAAAAAGCGGGGTAGCCGCATCCTTTACGAATCCCAGTATGGTATTACCCTGATAAGGGATGCCAAAGCGGACTATCGCGCGCACGCTTGAAAATTTCAGGTCCCGGGTGGGCCTCCAGCCGGAAAGAAGATAAATCAGGCACGCCCCTGTAAAAGACCGCGACAGGGCCGCGATTATAAAACTCCAGACCCCATATCCGCAGAAGGCCAATGCCAACGCCGAGGAGTAAAAGATCACCGTTTCGGCTATGTCCACTATGGCAATACGGCCGAAGTCCAGTCTTCGCTCCATCAGGATGGCGGGAACCGTTTTAAGGGACGCCAGCATGAAGCTCAAGGCCATAACCCGTATAAGCCAGCTCCCATAAGAGGGCAGGGACGGATACACCAGCCCCGCAAGAGGCGCGGCGGCTATTACGGCGCACGCCACCAGCAGGACAAGCGCCTGTTGAAGCCAGAAAGTGGAGGAGAGTTCTTCGCGGGTCAGCTCGCCCTTTTTTTGTATCAGCGCGGCGCCTATGCCAACATCGCCGAAGGTGGAAAAGAACTGCACCACGAACGTCACTATCGCGTAAACTCCGAACACCTCCGGAACAAGCAGCCTGGCCAGCGCTATATTGGCGAGAAAAGAAAGCAGCCTTACTGCGACCTGGCGTTTCACAAGCGTGCCGATGCCGCTGAAAGACTTGCGTTTAAGTTCCTCTATGGCGCCGGCTTGCGCGGGATTCTCTTCGTATAAATTATCCATCAAGGTCCATCACCGGAAAGACTTCAGGCTTTAAGGTCCGCTTTCAGGAATATCTCCGGGTAAAGCTCCTCGAACTTTTCACGGGCGAACAGGAAAAGCACCCCGTCATCGGAAGGGAAGCTGCTGCCGCAACCTGCGCATGAGGCGCCGGAAGCGGCAAGCCGGACAGGGGACTCTCCCCCCCGCGCGGCGCAGACGGGGCAAGCCAGGGATTCTCCCGGCGGCCGCGGAACCGCGGGCGGCGTACCGGCTTTCCTGCCAAGGCCGCGTATCTCTCCGCCAAACAACCAGGCTACAGCCAGTTTTCCAAGGCCTCCGGCCCCGAACAGGCCGGTCTCCATCTTCTTTATAGTGCGGAGTTTGAAGTCTTTTTCGTCGAAAACGGATAAAGCGCGGCGCCAGGCGCCGAGGCTTATCCTGTCGTTCTCTATGACCCCGTGAGCCACCTCGTTGCAATCGCTTTCGGAGAAAAAGAAGTCCAGCGTGTCGCGGAGCTTGCCTGGCGCAGGCGCGCTCTGCGAGTAGATCTTCCGTCCTTTATAGAGCCCTAGGTGCAGGACTTTCCTGAAAGGCTCCTCGTTAAGGGAAAAATAACCGCCGGGAGAAAGGACGCGGGCTATCTCCGCCACTATCGGCCCAGGATCCGGGAAGTGGTGCAAAGTCTGATAGCAGAAAACAAAAGGAATGGACCCGCTGAGGAACGGCAACGCGTTCGCGTCGCAGCATACCCGCAGTGGGGCCCTGGACTTGCCAAAAACGCTCATATAGTGCCCGCAGCTTTTGAGCATGTCGAACGATAGGTCCGCCGCCGCCCCGGTCGCCCCCAGGTCGTTCTCCATGACCAGGGACCGCTGGCAGCGCTCGGCCCCTATCTCAAGGTACGGAGAGATGTTCACCCCGCGCTCCCGGATCAGCGCAATCTCATCGCGCGTTTTCCTCATCCTGTCGGCCAGTATTTTAGTTATGCCGGGCCCGTCGAATTCGTCCTCCAGCGATCTTACACCGGAAACCTGTTGGGCCGCCAGTTTACGCCGGAATTCTATTTCACCTTTCTGGGCGTTACTTGGTTGCCTGTTCATAACCGTCTTCCTCTGGGACCGCCCCGGCGGGCTGATATTTTTTCACATAAAGAGCGCTCAACATGGCGGCTATGAACCAGAAAGGTTCCATGACCCTGACCACTATGAAAGTATTCACACCAAGGGACTGGAACAAAAGGCCGACCATAGAGACCATGAACCCCAGCGCCATCGCCTTTATAATGGCGCTGTCATACCCCATGAAGATCATCTTGGCGGTATAGAAAAGTTTATAAAGCATCCAGATGAATAACCCTACCCCCAGAATGCCCAACTCTCCTATCACAAGGGCGTATTGAGTATCACCCAGACCCACGCCGGTAACACCCCAGCCGATGATGG
>Ga0209016_1001297_pt1 | contig 20727 bp, 18 predicted proteins | sample EPASupsiteSAE305_FD_187265 | JGI IMG/M metagenome (GOLD analysis project Ga0209016, IMG submission 187265) | Bioremediated contaminated groundwater microbial communities from EPA Superfund site, New Mexico - SAE3-05 (SPAdes) (version 2) | ecosystem: Environmental > Aquatic > Deep subsurface >...
GATCTGCCAAACGGCGAATGATTGAGCTGCTGAATGAACAGAAACAGGCAATCATCCACCATGCTGTGACTCGTGGTCTCAATCCTAATGTGCGGCTGAAACCTTCCGGAGTGGAGTGGCTGGGGGATGTGCCGGAGCATTGGGAGGTGTGGAAGCTAAATCACATTGCCCGTATTGGTAATGGATCAACTCCTTCGCGCGCAAACTCTGCTTATTGGGCTGGCGGTACAATTCCGTGGTTATCCAGCGGGGTGGTCAATGATGGAACCGTTCGACATGCTCGGGAGCATGTAACCGATAAAGCAATCGCAGAGTGTCACCTTCCATGGGTGAAGCGTGGCAGCCTCATAATGGGCCTTATCGGACAAGGAAAAACACGAGCCACTACCGCATTGCTGGATATCGACGCCACTATTAACCAGAATATCGCATACATCACTCCTGACACCCGTCTTGTTCTCTCGACATATTTACAACAAATTCTGAAGAGCATGTACGCTCATCTCAGAATGATTGGGGGCGGGGACGGCGCGACAGAAGGTGCTCTGAGTTGTGCTCTTCTTAGTCGTATAAGGATCGTCCTTCCGCCAATAGACGAACAAAAAACTATTATGAAATATATTGGTGCTGAGGTTGAGTCCATCGAATCTGGTCTTATAAAAATCGAGCGTGAAATCGACCTCGTCCGCGAGTACCGCACCCGCCTGATTACCGATGTGGTGACCGGCAAACTGGACGTGCGCGGCGTTGCTGTGGAGGCTGTCGAAGAGGAACTGGAAGAATTGCTTGATGCAGAAGTCGAAGAGATTGACGATGAGATGGGCGATGATGAAGCGGCAGAAGAATGATTAGTTTCCTGGGAGGGCAATGTGGTGGCAACCGATACCAGTGAAAAGGGGCTGGAAACCCTGATTGTGAAAGCGCTCACCAGGGGGAATGGCCTGTCAGCCTCTCCAGCAGGGGTGCGCGAGGATGCCCCGCATTTCGGGAGCGGCGGCTATGTGCCTGGCGATCCCAGGGATTTCGACCGTGACCATGCGGTGGATCTGGCCAAACTCCTTGCCTTTCTGAACGATACCCAGCCGAAAGCCGTCGAGGCATTGGGCCTGGCAGCGGAAGGGCCAAGACGGCTGCAGTTTCTCCACCGGCTACAGGGGGAGATCGCCAAGCGTGGTGTGGTGGATGTGCTGCGCAAGGGGATCAAGCATGGCCCCGCACAGGTTGATCTTTTCTACGGGACGCCGACACCTGGCAATGCAAAGGCTGCGGCTCTGTTCGAGGCGAACATTTTCAGCGTCACCCGCCAGCTTTGCTACAGCAAGGACAACACCCAGCTTGCCCTTGACCTTGGGCTCTTCATCAATGGCCTCCCCGTTGCCACCTTCGAACTGAAAAACAGCCTCACCAAGCAGACCGTAGAGGACGCCGTCCAGCAGTACAAACGCGACCGTGACCCTCGGGAGCTGATCTTCCAATTCGGCCGCTGCCTGGTCCATTTTGCCGTGGACGATCAGGAGGTGCGCTTTTGTACCCATCTGAAAGGAAAGGATGCCTGGTTCCTTCCCTTCAACAAGGGGTTCAACGACGGTGCCGGCAACCCGCCAAATCCCCTTGGACTGAAGACTGACTACCTCTGGCAGGAGGTTCTTACTCGACTGGGACTTACCGACATCATCGAAAATTATGCCCAGGTGGTCGAAAAGACAGATGAGAAGACGGGGAAAAAGAAGCGGGAGCAGATATTCCCCCGCTACCATCAGCTGGACGTAGTTCGCAAGCTATTGGCCGACACCCGTCAGGCAGGGTCCGGTAGACGCTACCTTATTCAGCATTCGGCCGGGAGCGGCAAAAGTAACTCCATTGCCTGGCTGTCTCACCAACTCATCGGTATAGAGAAGGATGCCAAGGCCGTTTTTGATTCAGTTATTGTCGTTACCGACCGCAAGGTACTTGACCGGCAGATTCGCGACACCATCAAACAGTTTGCCCAGGTGTCGGCAACGGTAGGACATGCCGAGCATTCCGGTGATCTGCGCAAGTTCCTGACCGACGGCAAGAAGATCATCATCACCACGGTGCAGAAGTTTCCGTTTGTTCTCGACGAAATCGGCAATGATCACCGGGGACGCTCCTTTGCCATCCTGATTGACGAGGCGCATTCCAGCCAGGGCGGACGAACCGCCGCCAAGATGAACATAGCCCTTTCGGAGCAAGGTGGCGAAGAGGAGGAAGAGACGGTTGAAGACACCATCAACCGCATAATGGAAGCCCGCAAGATGCTTCCCAACGCCAGCTACTTCGCCTTTACCGCCACTCCCAAAAACAAGACCCTGGAGGTCTTCGGCGAACCGTATCAGGAAGGGGACAAGACCAGGCATCGCCCTTTCCATGGCTACACCATGAAGCAGGCCATTCAGGAGCGATTCATTGAAGATGTGCTGAAGAACTATACCCCGGTACCGAGCTACTACAGGCTGATGAAGAAAATAGAGGATGATCCGCACTTTGACGCCAAGAAGGCCACGAAGAAGCTGCGCCGCTATGTGGAATCACACGAACACGCAATCCGGCAGAAGGCCGAGATCATGGTCGATCATTTCCACGATCACGTACTGGCAAAGCAGAAAATCGGCGGCCAGGCCAGGGCCATGGTCATTACCAGCGGTATTCATAGAGCAATCCAGTACTATCACGCTTTTCGTGATTATCTGAAGGAACGTAAAAGCCCCTACCAGGCCATTGTTGCCTTTTCAGGTGAGCATGACTTTGGTGGCGGCAAGGTCACCGAGGCGACCCTCAATGGGTTTTCGAGTAACCTGATCCCTGAAAAGATTCAGCAGGACCCGTACCGTTTTCTGATCTGTGCTGATAAGTTCCAGACCGGCTACGACGAGCCGCTGCTGCACACAATGTACGTAGATAAGCCGCTCTCCGGGATCAAGGCAGTACAGACCCTGTCGCGGTTGAACAGGGCACATCCAAAGAAACACGATACATTTGTGCTCGACTTCATCAATGATGCGGACATGATCCAGAAATCCTTCGAGCCATATTATCGCACCACTATTCTTTCCGACGAGACCGACCCGAATAAGCTGCATGACCTGCAAGCGGATCTGGGAGCTTATCAAGTCTACAGCATGGCCGATGTGAACCGGCTGGTGGAACTCTATCTCAGCGGCAGCGAACGTGATCAGCTCGACCCAATCCTCGATGCCTGCGTGGCTATCTACAAGGAAAACCTGGACGAAGACGGACAGGTGAGCTTCAAGGGCAAAGCCAAAGCATTTGTCCGCACCTACGGTTTTCTGGCTTCAATACTGCCATTCACCAATGCGGAATGGGAAAAGCTCTCCATTTTCCTGAACTTCCTCATTCCAAAACTCCCGGCACCCAAAGAGGAAGACCTCTCGCGGGGAATCCTGGAAGCCATCGACATGGACAGCTACCGGGCGGAGGTCCGCTCAACCCTCAGCATCACGCTGACGGATGAGGACGGCATGGTTGACCCATATATCGAGGGAGGCGGAGGCGGCAAACCTGAACCGGAGCTGGATCTGCTGTCCAACATCTTGAGAACATTCAACGACCAGTTTGGTAAAATCGAATGGAAAGACCGGGACAAAATCGGCAAAGTGATCAGCGAAGAGATCCCGACCAAAGTTTCAGCTGACAAGGCATATCAGAATGCCATGAAGAACTCGGACAAGCAGAACGCCCGTATTGAGCATGACAAGGCCCTGCAGCGGGTAGTAGTCGAACTCCTCACCGATCACACCGAGCTCTTCAAGCAGTTTATGGATAATCAGTCGTTCAAGAAATGGCTGGGGGATACGGTTTTCGGGATTACCTATGATAACAAGCCGGGGCCTGGGCGGCAGGCATCGGTGTAGATGTAGCTTCTTGAGATAATTTACTGTTATGGAGTGGGCGTATGTGGCCAGATAATGAAACGACAAAAGATCTTATTGGATTCAAGGTCCATGCTGACTTGATTCGCGCTGTGGTGACCAACCCGACGATGTTGCCGACAACAATAGGGATATTCGGTGATTGGGGTGGTGGAAAGACCAGCATCATGAAGATGCTTGAATGGGATCTTGACCCTGAACACTGGTCAGCAGATACGGAGGAACACAAACAATACGACGAAATAGCTGTTGTTTATGCCAATACATGGCTTTTTGAGGGATATGATGATGCTAAGTCGGCAATTATTAGTTCGATATTGCTGGAGCTTCTTGAACATAAACGATTCGGAGCGAAAGTTCGTGACGGCGCAATAGCTCTTCTTAAAAATGTAGATTGGATGCGTTCAATTGTCATGGGTATAAAGCACGTTGCTATCCCAGCTGCTGCCGCAGCAATAACCGGTGGTGCCGCTGCTATTCCTGCGGCCATTGCACTTTCAACGGGACTTGCAAATATACTCGATTCTTCCAAATCAACCACCGAGGAAGATGACGAAGACGACAAAGAGAAAGTTGACTTAAAGGAGCTCGTAAAGAAGGAATCATCCAAGAAAGAAGCTATGGATGTACGTACCTTCCGGAAAAGATTCGGTAAAATGCTTTCCGACGGTGGCATCAAAACTCTTGTTGTTCTGGTTGATGACCTTGACCGATGCACACCAGGGCGAATCATCGATAACCTTGAAGCCTTAAAACTCTTTCTGAGTGTTGAGCAAACGGCATTTGTAATAGGTGCAGATCGGCGGATCGTCGAACATGCCATTCGTATACGCTATGCGGAAAGGGCTTCTGAAAGGGTTTACGAAGAGGAAACTCAGCGCCTAGTTAAAGATTACCTCGAAAAACTTGTACAAGTGCCATATACCCTCCCTCGACTTTCGGCAACGGAAATCGAAACCTACATGACACTGTTGTTTTGCCAAATGCACATGACGGAAGCCGACTTTGATCTGTGCCTAAAAGACTGCGAGACAAATCGCTCCAAGAACCGGTATGCCAGCTATGGATATGCAAGTGTGCGTGCCGCCTTACAGAAAGACCTCCAAACCGATCTCTCTGTGGCTTTATCGTTCACTGCTGCAGCTGCGCCCCTGATCGCCGATGGCTTAAAGGGTAATCCTCGTCAGGTCAAACGATTCCTCAATGCGCTCTTGCTTCGAAAAGAGTTAGCTCGCGTGGCGAAACTAGAAAGTATCAGTGACGAGGTGCTGATTAAATTGATGATCCTCGAATATGTTCACCCAGAATTGTTCGGTCAACTCTTTACGTGGCAGTCATGCCAGAACGGGCACCCAAAAGAAATTCGAGACCTCGAAGCTGCGCTTTCAGGGCCAAAGGGTGACGTGAACGATGAAGAAGCTGCCAAGAAGATTGATGCAAAATGGGCAACTACAGCGGCTCGCAGATGGGTCGCAATGGAACCACTCCTGAAAGATGTTGATCTACGAGATTATTTTTGGGTTGCACGGGACCGTCTTGAATCCACCTTTGCAGGTATTTCGATGGTGCCACCTATTGTCCGCACTGTTCTTGATGGTCTTGTTTCAGGCTCGGCTCCAAAGCGGAACTCGGCAATGGAAACGGCAAAAGGCCTATCTGAGGACGAACGAGCAAGCCTCCTGAGCCTTATCGAACAGCGAATTGCTCGACAACCCGAGAGCAAAACCGGTTACGACTCCTTACGCTTTCTTGCGGAAGCGGGTGTGGTTGGCTCAGCAGAACTTCTTGCACAAACACTTGTTCAACGCCCGCTTGAGAATGTTCCGCCAAATGTCGGCATGGATTTTATGACTTTATACAAAGCTAAGCCCGATCTCCGTAGCTGCCTTGAAACAGCAAAAGAACGTCTTCTTAGTTCAGACTCTCGAGCTGGCAAGGCAGCACAGTCTGCGAAACCGGCAAAGGAGTAAATATTATGGGGACTTCAACGAGTTATAGCGCACCACCTTCTTGGGGTGACCTCAAAGGAGAAGTAACCCGTGCCGCCGGTGAAGGAGTTGTGACCAACGATAAGGCTGGTCAGCTTCTGAGAAGTTTCATAGCTCACAACAGTGGTGCTCGCGCGATGTCGGGTCGTGCTGGTGGGGGACGAGGACACGCCGCCGGGTCAGTTACCAGTGGGCATGCAGCACGAGGTGTGGCATCCCGCTTGGGCGGTTTCATATCAGACGTTACACGTTTCGGACTAGATGCTGCACTTCATAATGCTGGGTTGGCTGACCTTGCTGGCCGTACTGTTCGGGAAATTCTTAACTCACTTCTCGACCGTATTGGTGGTGAGGCAAGTACAATTGATGATGTTGACGCGCGAATGGCGCTTGCTCGATTACAAGAAAAATATTTTGCAGAGGCAGCCACGACAGAAGAACTCGAACAGTTATTAAATGCTCAAGTTGACCGGCTTGATGGTTTACTTCAGGATTATTTTGGTTTCTACCTATACGAGGTTTTTTGTCGTGTGTTCTTTGAGCGGCTTGTACAAAGAGTTGGAGAGGCCAAAGCACATTCATTCTTGGATGAGATTGGTGATTTTATCAATTCTACCCTAGCAAATAGGGCAGCCCACCATAACATGTCTGAGATCAACTGGGGCAGCGTAGAAGGCCAGGCATTGGTCAGCGAAATGATGGAAACTACTCTCCAGGTTTTCGGAGGTTGAAATGAGCATCAGAGTAGAAATCGTACAAACCGGGAGAACCCGCGAAGGTTTTGCGCCGGTAAATTTATTGCGCGATGATGGGACTCGGTTATGTCAACTTGACATACAGTATTCCAAACTCGCAGCTCTTCCTCAACCAAATCCACGAGCGATAGATTTTCTTCTTCTCGCATCTGCTGTCTATTCACTTGATAAACTTGTACTTCGGAAAGACGCAGGGGATTGTTGGACCAGAGTTTATTCATTGGTATTACCTGTATCGGATGTAGGAGCGTGGAATGGGGTAAAAGCTGAACTTGACAATTGCCTTTCTTTCCTAACTGGTGACTTGTGGGATGTAACTTTTGAAGCACAAACGTCATCTCTAGTCCGTCCCATCTATCGACGCCGTAGATCGCGTTCACCAGCATTGCAGCGGCCAACTGGTGACACCGTATGCCTGTTTTCTGGCGGACTTGATTCTCTGATAGGTGCAATTGATTGGCTGCAATCGAACAATGGGCAGAGATTATTGCTTGTAGGACATCACGATGCCCAAATGGCGGGGCCACATAGTGATCAAAAACAGCTTCTCGAAAGGATAGTCCCTGAGTATCCGGGGCGCATCCGTTCAACCTTTGTGCGGATTGGTCACAGTAATGAAGCAGTAGATGAAGCGGAGATAACCCTCCGTGGCCGCTCTATTATTTTCATTGCACTAGGTATTTTCGCAGCTTCAGCTCTTGGCCCTAACATTCCATTATTGATTCCTGAAAACGGGACAATAGCATTGAATGTCCCACTTAGTCCCTCGCGTCGGGGATCTTGTAGTACAAGAACTGCCCACCCATTTTACCTGAACATGTTGGGCCGCGTTCTTACTGGTTTAGGCCTGACAAATACGATCATAAATCCTTTGGAAGCAAAGACAAAAGGGGAAGCAGTCTCTCAGTGCCTCAATCTGCAACTTTTGGAAGCTACCGCACCTCTCTCTGTTTCTTGCGCAAAACGAGGTCATAAAAAACATTGGACTCATCGAAATGCAAAGGCATGTGGGAGGTGCATGCCATGCATTTATCGTCGTGCAGCTCTTCATGCGATTAACTTAGACAATGAATTATACGGAGATGACATTTGTGGGGGTGAAATTGACATATATGAAAATGCCGAAAAAGCAAATGATCTACGCGCATGTTTGGCTTTTCTAAAGCGTAATATATCAATTTCTGAAATGTCTACGCTGTTAATGGCTAATGGCAGTTTGGACGCAATCAGACTTCCTTCTTATGCCGCTATGGTGCAGAGGACAATGGACGAGATCAAAGTACTTTTCCGCGAAAAGGCAACCCCTGATATTATACGTATGGCCCGATTGTGAGTGGTTTTGTGTATGCTTGATGCCCATTGCCATCTTGATCGCTACAAAAATCCTGTTGATATTGCAACCGATTCAGCAACGCATGGAGTCTTTACTATTGCGGTAACAAACCTTCCCAGCCATTTTATTGCTGGCCTGCCTCATGTCCGCAACTTTAAACGAGTTCGTCTAGCGCTTGGCCTTCATCCTCTTGCTGCAGTTGATCATAATCGTGAGCGCAAGATTTTTCAGGACTCGATACATCTTACTTCATTTGTGGGAGAAGTGGGTTTGGATTTTTCTCGTGAAGGGAAAGATACACGTGTAATCCAACTGGAAAGTTTTCACCTCGTTGCGAAATCAGTTGCAGCGGGCAGCAAGGTGGTATCTCTGCATTCGCGAGGGGCGGAGTCTGCCGTTCTGGATATTCTTATGGAGTATAAGGTGCCGATCGCCATCTTTCATTGGTATAGCGGTTCTTTGTCTGTCCTCGACGAAGTGGTATCAAAAGGGCACTTGTTCTCAGTAAATCCTGCAATGATATTCTCAGAAAAAGGCAAACAAATTATCGCCCGAATTCCGTCAGAACAGATATTGACTGAAACTGACGGACCTTATACTAAAATAGGTCGAGTTCCCGCACGTCCTTGGGATGTAGTGCACGTAGAGAAGTATCTTTCTGAAGTGTGGGCTGTAAAGCCAGAAAGTGTAAGAAATCGCGTTTGGTCCAATTTTCGTCAAATGTTAACGATGTTGGGTCATTTGGGAGAAGAAAAGAGAATAGTTTTAGAAAAATGATTTTGAGAGACACGCCAGTTTATTAAAATCAGACTGAACAAACGAGTTATTTAATGACTTTTGTTACTGGATGCGACTGATGGTAAATATCTTTTTTTCTTACTCCCACAAAGATGAAGAACTTCGTAACGAACTGGAAATTCACCTAGCTGCTTTGAAACGTCAAGGAGTGATCACGACTTGGCATGACCGCAGAATTATCGCCGGCGAAGAGTTTGCCGGCAAAATCAGTGAAAGTCTTGAGTATGCGAATATTATCCTTCTTCTGGTAAGTCCCTAGGCTTTTCCCGTGACTCCGCACGGGAAAAGAGGCCCCTGCGGGGCAACCGATAGCAGCAGTTCTCTGATAATTGACAGTGGTGTCTGGGCAAGTTCTTTGCATTCTCCGAGATAACAACGGAGGTGTTTATGGACCCCATCGATGACTTCACGGCCTATCACTTGGAACTGCTGGACGGTCGCTATGACTGTGTCGACCGGATCGTGTTGAATGGCTATTTCTCCATGGGTCATCAAGGAGGCGGCTTCCGGATCTGGTGGCGCCAACTCACCGGGTCAGATGACACCCTTGATCAGGATCATCTGGTTCGCATGGCCGGGACGTTCAGCCGACGCCTGCATGCCTCCGCCAAGCAGCGGGGCATCCCGGTGATCCATTGTGGAACCGGCGAGCGCAAGCACGATCTGGCTGAACCGTATGTGCCAACCGCTCCCGACTTTCAAGGGTTGTTTCTGATTCTGGTGGCCAAATCACCGGCTCTCGTCTGGGAGGTTAAGCCTTGCCAGAACGGGGCCATCCACTTGGAGCGGAAAACGCCATGGCCGTATGTCAACCATTATCACTTTCATATCATGGATCGGGAGTGGGGCCACCTGACCATCAAAATGAGTGGCCATCCTCCCTTTGGCATCCAAGTTATGCTCAACGGTCACGAATGGGTCGAACGGCAGGCCCGACAGCAGACTATCTCCGCGCTGAAGGAGGGTAACTGCTTTGTCGGAGGTTCCGACTTCATGACCTTGGACCAGATTGCAGATACCTTGTGTCGTCACGACGCTATAGGGCAACTCGCCAAGGTCTGTGACCGTTGGGTATATTCAACCTGCCTCTGCCTGGCTCTGGATACGGCAGAGCAACAGCGGTCGGGGTTCCACTATCAGTATTCGTGCTACCAGATCGAGTACAGCCGCAACCTCCTGTTTACGCGCGGCACGATCCTGGACCAAGTGTATCAGGGGCTCATTGACCGGACCCGCAAGGTGTTGGATGTCGACAAACTGAAGACTCTCTTTGGCCGGCGGTACCGCCCTCACCAGCGGCAACACCGGTCATGCGGGGAACGGATTCTTGACAGTTCCCAGTACGACCTGACGGTGTTCAAAGTCCACTTCGGCAAACTGACCCTCAAGATGTACGACAAAGGCGATCGCGTCCTGCGGATTGAGGCTATTGCCCACAATGTCAAAGACCTGCGCTGCGGCAAAATCCTGGAGAAACTTCCGGCTATGCTGGTCAAACTCCGGCACATGGTGGCCGATTTTCTCAACGTGCTGCATGCCGCAGACCACAGCTACTTTGACGAAGGGGTACTGGACTCCCTGCCGCAACCAACCCAGAGAGGGACCAGACGCCTGGCCGGGATTGACCTGCAGCAGCAGCGCATGCGACAGGTCTGTACCGCCCTCCTGGCACTGGCACCACAACCGGGTGGTTTCAGTATTTCCGACGTGGCGACCAAAACCAGAGAATTACTGCGTGATACCGTCTATACCGTTCGTCAGGCGGCGTACGACCTGCTCAAATTACGGGGCAAAGCACTCGTCGTACCGGTACCCCATTCTCGACGTTACCACCTCAGTTCCTTGGGCATCAGAATCCTGGCCGGACTACTGATTCTCCGGGAACGTGTAATCAAGCCGGTTCTGGCCGGAATCTGTCGCAAGAAAGTGGGCAAACCTCCGAAAAATGTCCAGATCATCGATACTCGTTATGACAACCTACGCCGGGAGATGTTTCTGCTCCTTGAGGAACTTAACCTCGTCGCATGACAGCATGTTTACCAACAACAAGTTGTCGGTGGTAAAACCATAAGCGCCTATTTCATTGCTTCGGATTATTGTTACGAAGTTGAGATGAAACGAGCGCTTGAACGACACGAGTCAGGCGAGGCCAAGGTGATTCCAGTCATTCTTCATCCGTGTGACTGGCATGGCACACCATTTGGAAAGCTGCTGGCTTCTCCCACGGACGGGAAACCGGTATCAAAGTTTCCAAACTTGCATGATGCATTTCTTGATATCACGTTGGCCATCAGGTGTGTAGCAGAGAAGATTACGGGTGCGGTGACATCTCCAGTTAGTATTGCGGCATCGCCTTCGCTCCCTTCAAATGATTTAGGCTCCGGCCCGCGATCAAGTAATTTGAGAATACGGGAATCCTTTACCGACAGGGATAAGGATAAGTTTCTTGAAGACGCGTTCGAGTTCATTGCCAAATTCTTTGAGGGATCGCTGGACGAGATCGCGAAAAGAAACCCAGGTATTGAGGGGAACTTCCGAAGAGTAGATGCAAACCGTTTCACAGCCGTTGTCTATGTAAATGGGCAAGTTTCCAGCAGATGCAGAATTTCCTGCGGTGGGCGCCGATCCTTCATGTCTGGGATTACATATTCCATAAGCGATTCGTTGGATGAAAACAGTTACAATGAACAACTCTCGGTCGAAGATGACGGTTATACTCTCAGTCTGCGCCCTCTAGGAATGATGATGCAATCCAAAGAGCTCTTGTCAGTTGAAGGCGCTGCTGAATTCTATTGGGGAATGTTTGTAAAACCACTGCAAAATTAACTTTCTCACTCCATATTTTTCAACCTGAAAAAGTCAAGCTCAGCGATATGCTTGAATTTGTCATAAGTTGGCCCATGTAATTCACGCAGATATTTTGAAACCGTTTCGTTGCCGAGTATGCTTTTCAAATATGCCTGCATGGATGTCATATCGATCATCGCTGTACCGTACTGCTCCTTCAATGAGCCTATTTCCCTGGACAGGGCAAGGCTCTCTTCCTCAAGACGAGCCTGGCGAGCCAGTATTGCCGGCGTCTCCTTTTTCGGTTTGCCTTTATTAACAAGCTGATTTGCCGGTGTTGCATCCAGAAGCGCCTTGGCATAATTGCAGTTGAACTTGTTCTGGTCATTCATCAACATGGCAGCGTTAATCTGCCGGGGCGCTTTCATTTTTCTCAATACCCTGAACACCGGTTCCGGTACTGCCTTGTCCTTTAGAAGTTCGACCGCCTCGGGGCAGATACCTTCAAGCAGATTCTTCTTATTTCTGATTGTTCCGATGTCAAGATTCAGGACACGGGCGAGCTTTTCTTCCGAGACGCCCGACTGCACGGCCTTGACGATCATGCGATGTTCCTGAATTGCAGAAAGCCGATTGATATATTTGTTGTAGGTATAGGTCTCGTCATCGGTGGAGATCAGACAGGCGACGCGCTCCACTCCCAATTCCTTCAAGGCCATTATCCGCAGATGGCCATCGAGCAGCAGATACCCTTTCCCTTTTTTCAAGGGTGCGACCACAGGGGCTTCGATAAGGCCCACTTCCCGAATGGAGGAAAGGACCTGAGCATACTTCCTGCATTTCCTGGCACAGATGGAAATGCTTTTGGTGGGGAGCAACTCCTCCACGACAAGTTCGACCAGTTTTTCCTGGAATCCCTGCTTTATTATGTTTGCCATCGCCGCTACCTTTTCAGAAGATCCGTTACATGAAGAGGTATTTCATTCATGCCGACGGCCTTCAGCTGATTGGTGAAATGGACATCATTCAATAACTGGCGCAAAGCCACGGCCATGTAGTCCAATACATCCTTGATATAGTTCGACTGAGCCAGCAGCCGTTTCTTCTCCCTGGCGCCATTTTCATAGGCTGCAATAAGATCTTCCGCGGAAACTTTGGCATTATTACGGTGTGGAGCTGAAAGCCCTTTGCCGTAATGTTTCCGCCGGGAGATGATTTTCTGCAAAACAACCAGCTTCTTCCCGGTCAAGGCCCCCGATTCATACGCTTCCGTCAAGGCCATCTGTACAGCGGTGTCGTCTTCCGCCGCGATGTTCAGCGCTTGGTATAATGGAATTCGCCCCTTTTCCACGGCGTTGACCAGGTATTCCTCACCATCTTCGAGCAGACGGATAATGCCCCGAATATAGTCTTTGCCAAGATTGGTCTTGGCAGCGATGGCATCGTCCGCGTATCCCTGGCCTTTCAGGTACTTGATGCTCTGCAGGAGTTCCAGGGCACTGCTGTTGCGCCGGGCGATATTCTCCACCAGGCTCATGAGATGTGCATCTTCTTCACTTACCTCGCGAACGATTGCGGGGATTTCAGTCACCCCGGCGGCAATGTAGGCTTCTATCCTCCCTTGCCCACACACAAGGTCATATTTCTTGCCGTTTTTCGAATCTTTTCTGGGAGCGACTGTTATGGGCCTTTTCAGTCCGACGCTCCGAATGTTCTGCCGTATTTCTTCGGCAATGATCTGATTGCGCACCCGTGGGTTCAGGATGTGAATATCTTCAATGTGAATAAACGCTACGGCCCCATGATCCATGTTCCACCGCCTTGTCGAGAGAGATGTTAACGCTCAGCTTCAGCAAATATTCCAGCGTATCGGTACGAAAGCCGTCCAGAAATCCGGCGTTGTCCTCCGACAGTTTCAACTGCCCATCTGAAAACTCCAGCGCGGGCAGGATATAGTAATCCTGGATCGCTTCATTATGGATATCCATGCGTACCGCTACGGTTACGTCAGGACGGAGACCGCTGTCGAAACGGATTTTCCAGCGCCGGATTCCGGCTGGGGTAGTGAAACAGCGGCAGATAACGACTGAAATGAACAGATTGTTATTCAATTCCAGCAGGCAGCTTTCAGCAACAATGGGAATTTTCCTGCCGCAAAGATTCTCTATGGTGCGGACGACACCGGTAACAATCTCGGCATGGAGGACGCGCAGCCGCTGGTTGATGGCAACATACTGATAGTCACGCTTCGGGGTATACCCGATCATCTGATAGACCCGCAGAAGCCCGCCAAAACGATTGCGGATCAGACTGCAGGGAGGCAAGAAGTCTGCTTCGTCTATGATCAGCGCGGAAAGGCGTCCCTGTCTGGCGTATAAATCCCGCAGCCCCTGGAGCAGCTCTTCGTCGGTAGTCTTTTTGTTCCGTTCCCGGTAGATCCCCTGAACGGTGTAGAAACGCTCCATGTCCACTACCGGCTCGAATGCGTGTTCCTTCCGAACCCATTCGCTTTCCGGATTGGGCTTGGCTCTGCTCTTCATCTTGCCCGACGTGCGGTTGAATAAGTTGTTGCCGACATATTTTTCATTGGTCAGCACCTCGCACACGGTCCCTCGTGACCATGGGCGGTCAAAATGGGTTTTCACCCCTTGTGCGTTTAGCAGCGCCGCAATGTCAGTTTCACTCGTCCCGGCAATGAACTGGTCATAAATCCAGAGCACAATCCGACAATCCTCGTCTGACCCCGGCATCAGGATCACCCGCTCGGTGAGCAGGCTTTTCCGCTGCCCCATTGCCAATTCCTGCTTGGGTCTGCCGGCTTCATCCAATAGCATGCGCCGGAGCCCGAAACCCGCCACACCTCCCTGTCGGAATCCTTTCGCAACCAGGTTGCATTGTCCCGCCCATACCTTCTGAGAGAGCTGACGGCAATAGTCGCTGGCGCTTTCATCCCGAAGCAGAGTCATAATCCGGTCGGCAAGGTTGCTGGTCAGCGTCACCGGCTTTTCACAGGACTGACAGATGACGTTTCTGCGTTCCAGTCTCATCCGGTGATACTCAGCCTCGCGGCTGTCTACAAACCGTCCCCAGCGGCTTTCATCCAGATACAGGACAATGTTGTATCCATTCCTCCCTTGTTCCACATCATCAATCAAGGTCTGAAACTGTTCCCGCTTTTCCGTGTTGATTCCACTGACACCCAGATCCGCATAGGTCTTGATGATCTCAATGCCGTACTCAGCGGCATAGGCACGTATTGCCCGCTCCTGATTTTCCGGCGACTCAACCTGCAACTCCGTGGACATGCGGATATACATCGCACCCTTCAGGCGCAGGCTCTTGATATCAGCCGCTGTATATGCCGTTCCCGCTTGGTGCATTTCCGGATATCTCCTTAATTACACATCAGAATATTCCGGTAATACTTTCAACCAACAAGGGGCGTATGTCTACAAAGAATCTGTGGCAGATTTGCCACAAAAAAGAACTCAACAATAGTGACCTAACGAGATATATTGTGAAGTTGCTGCAAGAGCATGAGATAAATATCAAGCAGGCTGCAAGTGACCTCGACATATCTGTTCACCGGGCACATAACTGGTATTATAAGAATACAGGAATGACGGCTCTCGATCTGCTGAGGATTGTGGAGAAGTATGAGTTTGTCAGGCAGGCAGTTGAAAGTTCGTAGTCAGTCGATGGCAGTTGAAATGATTCCCAGTATTGAAGATAGCGCCACCACACGCCGGTCGAAGGATGCTGGCGATCTGCTCGGCATTTACGTCTTGGTCACATCATTGTTGATACCGACACCGGGTAAAATCTTCCAATGACAAAGCCATGGATAAAAAATGGGGCATGAAGTTGAATCCGATTCAAGCTGCCGCCCCGGTTCTTCGGAACATATACTCTGTTCTCGGGTGATTTTTCTTGACGGGACAGAGCAAAAATCCGAAGTTGTAGGCAAAAAAGTTGCGCCGTGAGTCTCGACTGGGGAGCCATAAAAATTCAAAAGAGGGTAGCCAATCGGCTGCCCTCTTTTTTTGTTTCACCCCTCCCTACAGCGAAGCCTAAAAAAATCTTTAGCAAGACTTGCAGTATTTCAATTTAAGGGTATAAGCCTTCTCATCAGACATCCACCAAATACGAGGAGGGAGTTACCATGGGAAAGGAATACTCAGTTCAGGAAGCCCTGAAGCTTGCCATTAAGGCTGAAAAAGACAGTATGGACTTTTATGCACGGGCTGCATCGGTAGCAAAGAATGAACGCGCAAAGAAGGTATTGGAGATGTTGGCGGCAGAAGAGGCAACCCATGTAAAACATTTCTTTGATCACTACAAAGGAACCGAGTTTGGTGATCTGCAAAGTTTTATGGCAACCCCGGTTGACACAAAAAATCCTACCTACATGAAGCTAGAAAAAGCGATCAGCGAAGATATGGGGGAGCAAAAGGCCCTGGAGCTGGCCCTTGTTGAAGAGAAGGAATGCATCGGCCAGTACACCCAGCTTGCCGCAGGGGTTGTTGATCCTATGGTTAAAGCCATTTTTGAGCGGGTGGTTAAAGAGACTGAAGGGCATTATGCCTTGATTGAGGCAGAATATGCTCACATTATGGGAATGGTGAGTGACAGCGACATGGACACCTTTGTACGCGAATAGCAACAAAGCAGCATGACTCTACAAATAAAAACGGCATGGGAGAAAATCCCATGCCGTTTTTACATTCAACTCGCAGCTATACAGCTTACATCAGCTTTGCAAGCAGCGGCACAATCATCAGGGAAACAATGTTGATGATCTTGATCATCGGGTTAACCGCCGGACCGGCAGTGTCTTTATAGGGGTCGCCAACGGTGTCGCCGGTTACAGCGGCCTTGTGGGCATCGCCACCTTTACCACCAAAATAACCGTCTTCAATATACTTCTTGGCGTTATCCCAGGCACCACCGCCGGTGGTCATGGAGATGGCCACAAAGATACCGGTTACAATAGTACCAACAATCACACCACCCAGCGCCTTGGGGCCCAGGGTAAAGCCGATGATGATCGGTGCAGCAATCGGAATAATGCCTGGAATGATCATTTCCTTCAGAGCTGTCTTGGTAACGATATCAACACAAGAGGCGTAGTCAGGCTTGCCGGTACCTTCCATAATGCCAGGGATCTCACGGAACTGACGACGTACTTCCTCAACAACCGATCCACCGGCCTTACCAACCGCTTCCATACACTGAGCGGCAAAGTAGTATGGCAGCATCCCGCCCAGGAACAGACCCACGATGATGTAGGGGTCAGACAGACTGAAGTCAATCGCCTTGCCAGCAGCCTTCAACTCATCCACATAGGAGGTAAACAGAATTACCGCAGCCAGACCGGCAGAACCGATGGCATAGCCCTTGGTAACCGCCTTGGTGGTGTTACCAACCGCATCCAGCGGATCAGTTACCGCACGGACTGAATCGTCCAGCTCTGCCATTTCAGCAATACCACCGGCGTTATCAGTGATCGGACCATAGGCATCCATGGCAACCACGATACCGGTCAGAGACAGCATGGAAACAGCAGCAATAGCGATACCGTACACACCAGCGCACTTATAGGCGACGATGATACCTGCTGCGATAACAATAACCGGAGCAGCGGTAGACTTCATGGATACACCAAGACCGGCAATAATGTTGGTGGCGTGTCCGGTGGTGGAAGCCTGGGCAATATGCTTGACCGGACCGTATTCAGTTGCGGTGTAGTACTCGGTAATCCAGAAGATGGCACCGGTTACTACTAGGCCAACGATGGAGGAAATAAAGATGTTTGTGGCGGAGAAGCCGGTTGGGTTGCCAGCAGGGAACATCTGTACCGTAACAAAGTAAAAGGCGATACAGGCCAGGACACCTGAAGCGATCAGGCCTTTATACAGGGCAGGCATAATCTTCTGGCTGGCGCCCAGCTTGACAAAGAAGGTTCCGATAATTGAGGCGATGATGGAGATGCCACCCAGAATCAGCGGATAGCTGACAGCGCCGGCAAAGTTATTGAATGCAATAGCGCCCAACAGCATGGCAGCAATCAGGGTTACGGCATAGGTTTCAAACAGGTCTGCGGCCATACCGGCGCAGTCACCAACGTTGTCACCAACGTTATCAGCGATAACAGCCGGGTTACGTGGATCGTCCTCAGGAATACCTGCCTCAACCTTACCCACCAGGTCAGCGCCGACGTCAGCACCCTTGGTAAAGATACCACCACCAAGCCGGGCAAAGATGGAGATCAGCGAACCACCAAAGCCAAGACCAACTAACTGGCTAACGACCTCTTTAACCGGTGCATCCGGCATCAGCTTCTGCAGGATGAAGTAGTAACCGGCAACACCCAACAAGCCCAGTCCAACCACCAGCATACCGGTAATAGCGCCACCTTTAAAGGCAACGTTCAGGGCTTTGTGGATACCAGATTTGGCGGCCTCAGTGGTACGAATGTTGGCCCGTACCGACACGAACATACCAATAAAACCGGTCAGACCGGAGAAAATGGCACCAACAGCAAAACCAACGGCGGTTTTCATGCCCAAGGTAGCAGCAAGCGCGACAAACATAATCACACCAACAACGGCAATAATGGTGTACTGACGCTTCATGTAGGCGCTGGCGCCTTCCTGAATCGCTGCTGCGATCTGCTTCATCCGCTCATTGCCCTGGGGTAACCCAAGTATCCACTGTGCCGAAACCAGACCGTAGATAACGGCTGCCACGGCGCAGGCCAGGGCGAAGTACACTGCATACTGTTCCATACCAAACCTCCTGAATGTAATAAACGCACCAACGACGTTAATCGTCAAAACTCAAACGAAAAATTGTTAAAAGAAACGACACCTTTTGTCAATTGAAAAGTATACCTCAACCGGATTGTCGTCCAACGGCATGCTTGTCAACACAAGAGACGGCGTGGTATAAAGTGCAATCGCATAAACACACGTCCATTTGCAGGAGGCACATAATGAAAACTCTTTGGCTTCTCTCCGGCTGTCTGATTGCAGCACTAACAGCCGGTTGCGCCTCAACAGGCTCTGTTGAGGCAGTTCGTCGAGATATTGACGAGACCAAAAACCGTATCTATACCATTGAAAAAGACCTGAGTACGGCTCGAGAGGGTGAAAAGACCTTTAAATCAGACTTTGCTGCACTACGCAAAACTGATGCAGATCTGCAGGCCACCATTGACAGCCTTAAGTCAGATCTGCAGGTCATGGCGGGCAAACTTGATGATCAGGGAATTGCAGCCAAGAAGCCGGCTGAAGAGCTGGCACGCTACCGCGAAGATTCTGACCGGCGCATTGTAGCACTTGAAGACCGGATCGTGAAACTGCAGGTGGCACTTGATGAACTGAACAAGCGGATGAAAGAGGTCGCACAAGGGGCTGGTTCCACAGGCAAGGAGGCCGGGGCTGATGCCCTGTACCTGAAAGGCCTTGAGGCGTTCAAATCAGGCGACATGCCCAGTGCCCGCACCCAGCTGACTAGCTTCATTGAAAAAAACGCCGGTCATGAGCTGGTGCCCAATGCCCGTTACTGGATAGGTGAAACCTATTACGGCGAGAAAAACTATGAGCAGGCCATCCTTGAGTTTCAGGAAGTGGTCAAGCAGTACCCCAAAAAGGAAAAAGCTCCAGCTGCCATGCTAAAGCAGGCGCTCTCATTCAAGGCATTAAAGGATCTGAAAAGCACCCAGTATCTGTTAAAACGCCTGATCGCCGATTACCCCAAGAGTGATGAGGCCAAAAAGGCCAAGGTACTATTAAAGGAAGTAAAGTAGGACACGGCGTCCATTGACATAAAAACAGAAGGGGCAGACCTGAACAGGCTGCCCCTTTCTTTATTGCAATCAGTTGATCAGTTGGTTCTAGCCTGCTAGAGAACCCCTTTGGTGGACATCACTCCATGCAGACGCGAGTCCTGACGGGTGGCAGCATCCAGAGATCTGCCAAACCCTTTGAAACAGGCTTCAATAATATGGTGAACGTTTTCACCATACAGTAGATTCAGGTGCAGGTTACAGCCACAGTTATTGGCAAAGGCCTGAAAAAACTCACGGGCCAGTTCTGCATCAAACTCGCCAACTTTCACCTTGGGCAGGTCTACATTGTAGACCAGATAGGGACGACCGGACAGATCCACCGTGACATCAGCCAAGGTCTCGTCCATCGGAATCCGGGCCGTGCCGTAGCGAACAATCCCCTTTTTATCCCCCAGAGCCTGACGAAACGCCTCACCCAGTACAATGCCGATATCTTCTACCGTGTGGTGGAAATCAATATCGATATCCCCCTGGGCTTCAACCGTCAGATCAAACAGGCCATGACGGGCAAACAGGTGTAGCATATGATCCAGAAACGGCACCGTGGTACGGATAGCTGACAGGCCGGTACCGTCAATGGCCAGTTTTAGATGAATCCTTGTTTCCGAGGTACTGCGATCAATCTCTGCTGTACGCTTCATAACGCTCCTCACTTACTGCCATTTGCTCCCATCAGATCAAACTTGTTCAGCGGATGTCCGGTCACCAGCATCGCCTTTTTCTCTTTGCTGTCCCAGATTGAAAGATATCCCTTCCAGCCTTTTTCAGTCAGCAGCTCTGTGATATGATTAAGCACCTCGGGCGGTGGCTCTGAATGAAAGGCGTTATAGCCGGTATACCCCCCCGGCGGAATCAGACGGTAGGCCCCGAAGCCCTGGGCCTCGTTCCGCTTCATCAACACGGATTCACCGTTTTCCTCCCAGCGATGTTCCTCATACACGGTCCAGCCACAGATCGGACACATGATCCGGCGGGAACTGAAGCGTCCCCATGCCTCGGTATCAATCCGTGAATAGTTAAAATGACATTGGCCACAACGGGTGTGCATCTCAGAAAGCTGCATGCTACTCCTCCTTGTTAACCGATATCCCTGAGGGCACTCAGGGTCTGCTCCATCTCTTCATGGGTGCCAATCGAAATCCGCAGCCCATGGGCCAATAGCGGGTCGCTGAAGTGGCGCACCAGTATTTTACGGGCATACAGACCATCATAGACACGACGCCCATTCCGGTCCGGTGGTGATGCAAAGACAAAGTTCCCAGCAGATTCTAATACCGCATATCCCAAAGATTGCAACTCTGTT